>Ga0209628_10001643_pt1 | contig 14663 bp, 10 predicted proteins | sample TergutCu122P4_FD_187285 | JGI IMG/M metagenome (GOLD analysis project Ga0209628, IMG submission 187285) | Cubitermes ugandensis P4 segment gut microbial communities from Kakamega Forest, Kenya - Cu122 P4 (SPAdes) (version 2) | ecosystem: Host-associated > Arthropoda: Insects > Digestive system...
CTACGGAGACCTGAGTAATTACCTTTTTTGCCAGGTTTAACTTATTTATGATTCAGAAATGCGAAACATTAGTAAAAAACACATTTATTGCGGCCTCTTTAGGTTATTTTTCGAAAGAATGTTGTACTTTTGTGCGTTGTAATACTTGATTACCGAAAAAAGAAAAAAATATAGCGATGAAATGTCCATGATGCCAAACACCAAATAAAAGGATTATCATGGATATTGCTTCACTTCGTAAGCGACAGGACTAATAGATTAATAAATTAAGGAAAGTTCCATCAGACCTTAGTGTTAAAAAATTAAAATATAAACAGATGAAAAATAGCAGAATGACCGGAAAACGGAGGCGGATGGGGATGATAACGGCGATGATGACCGCAATTTGTATGATGGCGATACAGGGTATTACTACCAACAACTATGCCGACTTAGTAGCAAAGGACGTCACTACGGCGCGGGTGGACGAGCGTGTTTCTTACAGTGAAACCGCTCTTAACCCCGGTAATATTGTTTATGTGGACGAAAACCGCTATGGAGACGGCTCATCGTGGAATAATGCCTACCCCGACCTTGCCGATGTACTGATTGCAGCGGCACAACAAAGAGCCGCAAAAACTCCCGACAACGAACTGATTAAAGCAATATATGTTGCCAAAGGTATCTATTATCCCCTGCATAATGCCGCCGATGTGCCTACAAACGATTCACACGACGCCGCATTCGTACTCGTCGAGGACGTGAAAATATTTGGCGGTTTTGTCAATGACGGCAGTTTGACAATGGATTCTATCCCGTTGTTTGGAGAACCCGGACGCAACGGCGTTACAACTTTGAGCGGTGATATTAACCATAACAGTACCGGCAATGTTTACCACGTCGTTATCGGCGCTAATATTCCCGATAACGGTGAGACTGTCCTCGACGGCGTAACCGTTACAGGAGGAAAAGCCAACGGTACATTCAGCAGTATCAGGGTAAATAAAGAAGTTTTTTATAGAAATAGCGGAGGTGGATTGTGTCTTGTAAACGCTTCGCCCAAACTTGTAAACGTTACCTTTTACGGAAACAGTGCAGAAAACTTCGGCGGAGGAATGTATAACATGAATAATTCTTCACCCGTTCTGAATCATGTTACCGTTAGCGGAAACAGCGCAGACTACGGCGGCGGAATGTTTAATGAGAATCATTCTTCGCCTGTGCTGACTAATGTTATCGTTACCGAAAACAGCGCATCCAACGGCGGCGGCGGAATATATAACGATTATTCTTTGCCTGTGCTGACCAACCTCATTGTCGTAGGAAACAAGGCAGACTACGGCGGCGGAATGTTTAATTATTTTTCTTTGCCTGTGCTGACCAATGTGACTGTCAGTGGAAACAGCGCAGTATTCGGTGGCGGAATGTATAATAATAATTCTTCCACCCGCATCAACAACAGCATTTTCTGGGGAAATACAGCATCAGCAAACGGTAAAAATATATACAACTGGAACAAAAGCATCCCCGCCTTTACCCATTCCATCATAGAGGGAAGCGGCGGCAGCGGCAAATGGAATACAGCCGCTTTTGGCGCCGACAACGGAAACAACTTAGACGCCGACCCGATGTTTGTTGCCCCGTTCTATTCTCAATTCTCTGTATATTTCGCAGGCGAAACAGACACATTGATTGATTTTTTAACATCAAGCAATGAACTCAATTATCAATTACAAAAAGGAAGTCCTGCTATTGATGCTGGTGATAACACCTTATACTTGACCATAAGCGGCATTTCCGATTTTACCGGTGAAAAAGATTTGGCAGGCAACCCGCGCCTTTCAGGATTCAACATTGACATGGGCGCGTATGAGTATCTGAAAGGGGAAACAGATAATGATGAATTTGTAATCAGGAATGATTTTTTACGGGCGTATGCTTTGAATGGGGTGTTGTATGTGAGCGGCTTAACCCCTGGTAAAACGGTAAGGATATACAACATACTCGGTACGCCGGTATTTAAAGGTATCGCTACCGGTGAGACGGACAGTTATCCGTCTCTACCAAAGAACTGTATATACATCATTACCAACAACGGACAAACTGTTAAGGTGATGAATTAGCATTTTGAGAAAGGGCAATGTCATTCTCTTTGCACGAAAGATAAGACTTGATAAATATGAAAAAAAAATATGTATTTTTAATTTTATTAGTAATCATCCTGCTGATTATATGCATATTTTATATAAAAAACAACACTCTGACAACCCCTCCTGCTCAAACCAATTTACAATTGGAAGAACAAAGAAGGCAGTTAAAAGAAAGACTGAAAGCGTCCAATCCTGAAAAAACAACCATTATCGAACTCGAAATGGTTTTTGTACAGGGCGGTACATTTACAATGGGTTGCACATCTGAACAGGGCAAAGATTGTGATGATGACGAAAAAAATATCCATGAAGTTACCGTTGGAGATTTCTACATTAGTAAATACGAAACAGTGCAAGGACAATGGAAGGCTATCATGGGGAACAACCCTTCCCACTTTACAAAAGGCTATAATTATCCGGTTGAGCAAGTAAGCTGGTTTGATATTGTTGGCACAACCGGCGCTTCTACTGTAATAAGTGGAGTTAGATATTACGAAGACGGATTTATTTACAAGTTGAATAAATTGACAGGTAAGTTATACCGTCTTCCTACAGAGGCCGAATGGGAATTTGCGGCGCGCGGAGGAACCAGAAGCAAGGGATTCAGGTACAGTGGCGGCAACATGTTGGATAGCGTGGGATGGTTTGTTGAAAACAGTGAAAAAAGCACCCATCCAATTGGCGCCAAATCACCTAATGAGCTGGGCCTTTATGATATGAGCGGCAATGTATGGGAATGGTGCAGTGATTGGTTTTCATCAGATTATTATACTAATAGTCCTCATAACAATCCAACCGGCCCTGTTACAGGTTCAGACCGTGTGTTTAGGGGTGGCTGTATCTTCTTCTATGCCAGATATGCTCGCATTTCGTTTCGAAATAGCGGAAATCCCGGCTTACGCCATATCAACGTCGGCTTCCGTTTAGCATCCAACTAACTACTGTGACAAAATTATTTTTCCTTTGGGGGATAAAACAGGAACAAAGGGTTTTCGCGAGAGCCGTCGTTGCAGAAGACTGTCAGCATGTAGCCGTTATCATCTATTTCATCAATAACAGCTTGTTTTTCGATGGTTTTGCGTTCAAGTCCATATATTTTTAAAAATTGCTTGTCGTTAGCTATTTGATAGAGTAGACGTTTACGTGTTTTCTTGTCCATGCGATTTTCCCAGAACCCGTGCGGTCGTATTTTGAAACACGAATAGTAGTCTTTTCGGAGTTCGGCGAAGAGGTCTATTCCTTTGGACAGGAGAAATTGGTGAAGATGCAGGAAGACGTCTTCCAGCAGATAACCTTGTTCCGGAAGCGGATTTTTTTTAAAAGATTGGCCCATTTCGTCGAATAATTCAAAATAGCAGTCTTTGTTGGTTTTGTCAATAAGCGACTGCATGGTGTGTTTGAACTTGCCGCTGTTCCAATAGGTATCTAATGCAAATTCAGCGAATTGAAGTCTTTGAAGCTCACCTTCGGAAAGATATTTACTTGATAAAATTTCGTAAGGGGCTAATGGATTGAACTGATAACCATGTAATTCAGCGTCACGGCGGAGCGATGTTCCCCGCAGCAATTTCAAGAAACCTAATTGCAGTTCTTTTGCACGGAGGGCGAAGACATCGTTAAATGATTTGGTAAAAAGCTCAAAAGATTCAAAAGGCAAACCCGCAATCAAATCTAAATGCAAATCCACCTTATGTCCTTCTCTCAATTTTTGAATTCTTTCTGTTACTAAATCGAAGTTTTGAAACCGTTTGATGGCGTGGTTGGTTGGTTCGTTTGTGGATTGAATGCCTATCTCGAACCTGAAAAAATGAGGTGGTAATACTGTATTCAGATGATTAATAATCTCTTCTGTCAGCAAGTCGGCATAAATTTCAAATTGGAAAGATATACCGGGTTTATAATGGGCGATTAGAAAATCGAAAACAGCCAGGGTTCGCTTCGGGTTCAAGTTGAAAGTCCGATCGGTAAACTTCACCTGACGGGCGTTTTTATGGAGCAAGTATTCAAGATTTTGAAAAACATATTCAAGTGGGAAAAAACGTATACCTTTTTCTAAGGCCGACAGGCAATACTGACACTGGTAAGGGCAGCCGCGCGATGTCTCAAAATATACATACCGGTTTTCCCTGTCTTCGTCGAGTTGATAAGGGGAGGGCATTTCGGCTAATTTTTTCAGGTCGGCTTTGGCAATCGTCTTATTAATATAATGTACGTGCGAGACGCTTTCGATGCAGATACGTGAAAAATCACCCGAAAGATTATTTGAAATCGCTGATAATAAATCGCCTAAAACAAACTCGCCTTCACCGCTAATAACAAAATCGACGCCCCCTTTTTCAAGAAAAAATTCCGGTTCATAGCTCACTTCAGGGCCGCCAGCTATTAATATCAACGACGGTTTTTGCGATTTTAAAATTGCGGTAAGCTTCAGACTTTGTTCGACGTTCCAAATATATACGCATAGACCAATGACATCCGGTTTCAAAGCTAACAATTCGGCGGCAATTTTGTGAAGGTTATCTTTGATAATAAACTCCTTGAACGAAATATCAAACCGGTTTTTATTGGCGATATAGAGCCAGCGCAAAGCAGAAGACGTATGAATATATTTAGCATTAAGCGTTGTGAGTATCGTTTTCATGGAGTACAAATCACTTTATATCAGAAGATCAATAATCAGTTAAAATCAAAAAAAAGCAAAATAATCATGGCAAAGGTAAGTCTTTTTTTGAAAAAACAATTTAATTTTTAAAAAAAAAATGATGATTTCGTAAAACGAGGCTCTTCTGATAAGGTGTTTCTTTAAGTTTATCAAATATTTTTTAAAGCCGATTAAACTTTTTGTTGTTTTTATAGTCTTATGAATTGTGTTATTTTTTAAAACGTTTTATTAAAAATTGATAGAGTATGAAAAGAATTTTTATGGTTGCATGTATGCTTACATTTGCATTCATGATTTCCGCTCAGGGCGGACAAGGTGGCGGCCAGCGTCAAGGTGGTGGCCAGGGAGGACAAGGCGGAGGTATGACCCCCGAACGTATTGCTGAGCGTCAGGCACAGATGAAAAAGGATTTGAATCTGAATGACAAACAGTTTGCCGAGTACAAGAAAATCGATGAGGAGTTCAGAACCAAATCAACGGCTGCTCGTCAGAATGCTGCCGGCGATCGCGAAAAGATGCAGGCAGAAACGACAAAACTGCGTACTGAGCAAACCGCAAAGATGAAAGCTCTTTTGACGGCTGCTCAGTTTAAGAAGTATGAAGAGCTTCTAGCACAACAAGCGCAACAACGCGGCCAAGGCGGCCAAGGCGGCGGCCAAAGGCAAAACAATTGAAATTTACTAAATTAAGTTTTTATTTTTAAAATTAATAGACTATGAAAAAAGTTTTTATGGTAGTATGTATGCTTACATTTGCATTCATGATTTCAGCTCAAGGCGGACAAGGCGGACAGGGCGGTGGCCAAGGCGGACAGGGCGGTGGCCAAAGGCAAGGCGGCGGTATGCGACAACAGACCCCGGAACAAATAGCTGAAAGGCAAGCACAGATGAAAAAGGATTTAAACCTCAATGACAAACAGTTTGCTGAATACAAAAAAATTGATGAGGAGATGACGAAAAAACAGCAAACATTGTTTCAGAACGCGCAAAACAGTGGCGGTGGTTTCGATCGCGAAGCCTTTACAAAATTAAACGATGAACGAACTGCAAAAATGAAAGCTCTTTTAACGGCTGACCAGTTCAAGAAATACGAAGAATTGCTTGCCGCTCAACGCCAACGGATGGCTCAAGGTGGCGGCGGCGGTCAAAGACAAAACTAAAATTTTCGTTATTTCAAGGAATTTATGTGTAATTTTTTAATAATTAATAAACTATGAAAAGAATCTTTATCGTAACATGTATGCTTACATTTGCATTCATGATTTCCGCACAGGGCGGACAGGGCGGCGGCCAAGGCGGCGGCCAAAGACAAGGTGGCTTTCAACAGACACCGGAACAGCAGGCTGAGTATTTGAATCGGATGAAAACAGATCTGAAATTGAATGACAAACAGTTTACTGAGTTCAAGAAAATTTATGAGGAGACATTGAAAAAGCAAGCTGCTTTACGGGAGAAATACCAAGGCGGCGACCGTGAAAAGATGCTCGAAGAAAGGACCAAATTAACGACGGAGCAAAATGCCAAGTACAAAGCTGCTTTAACAGCCGACCAGTACAAGAAATTAGAAGAGCTGCAAGCAGCACAACGCCAACGCATGGGACAAGGCGGAGGCGGTGGCGGCCAAAGGCAAAATTAAACCTGCTTATCAAATTAGTAGAGGGACATTCCATTCATTTGGATGTCCCTTTTTTTTGCAACGGCAGGGATGCCTTTGTTACTTTGGAAACGGCAGGGATGCTTGATCTTTTCTCTGTGAAACGCTGTGTCTCTGTATCTCTGTGCTGAAAGTTTGCTGTTAAAAAGAAAATAACTAACTTTGCAGGGTTTTTTGATGTGATAACAGGTAAAAAATGAATTACTATGAGCTATCTAAAATTTGATAAGACATTGATGATTAACCTTCAGGAATCGCTGTCGAGAGAAATTCTGAGGGCAAACCAGAAAGGAGCTTATCACAGTACGACCATCGTCGATTGTAATACACGCAAGTATCATGGACTGTTAGTAATGCCTGTCCCAGCTTTGGATGATAATAATCACGTCATCCTTTCTTCACTTGACGAAACGGTTATACAGCACGAAGCGGCTTTTAACTTAGGGCTTCACAAGTACCAGGGAGGTAGTTTTAGTCCGAATGGACACAAATATATCCGCGAATACAGTATGGAAATCATTCCACGAACCCTCTTCCGGGTGGGAGGAGTTATTATGACGAAGGAAAAGATTTTTTCCCGAACCGAAAACCTGATTATGATACGGTATAAGTTGTTGGAAGCCCATTCCAAAACTACATTACGCTTTAACCCATTTCTTGCCTTCCGGAGTGTGACGGAGCTAACCCATCAAAATGAACATATCAACAAACAGGTTGACAAAGTGAAAAACGGCATCAAGATGTGCTTATATCCCGGATATCCGAACCTGTACATGCAATTTAGTAAAAAGGTAGATTTTATTTCAAACGGAAACTGGTATTTAGGCATTGAATATCCGAAAGAGCAGGAGAGAGGTTATCCCTACAAAGAAGACTTATACGTACCCGGTTATTTTGAGTTAAATATAAAAAAGGGTGAGTCAATCGTTTTTTGCGCCGGTGATAAAGTTGTTGAAACAGAACATTTGTTAGAACTGTTCGACACAGAAGTCGCCTCACGCACGCCACGGTCAACCTTTTATAATTGTATTGTCAACTCAGTGCACCAGCTTTATTTTAACCCGCAAGGCGACGACTGTTATTTTTTGGCAGGCTACCCCTGGTTTAAGGTTCGTGCGCGCGACCTGTTTATCTCTGTTTGTGGCGCCACGTTACTAATTGACGAAAAAGACCGGTACGAGAAAGTGATGAACACCGCCTTGAAAGCCATACAGGTCTTTATCAAAGAGGGCAGAACAGATCCGATAATCAGGGAGATAGATAGCCCGGATGTGCTTTTATGGGCTATCTGGAGTATGCAGCAATATCGTTTGATAGAAGGACTTGACCATGCAAAATCAAAGTATGGCGGGATAGTTGAGGAGATAATCAACTATATCCTATCGCAATCGCATCCGAACTTAAAGCTGTCAGACAATGGACTTTTATATTCGTATGGGCGTGAGAAAGCTATTTCATGGATGAACGCGATGGTGAACGGTCGTCCGGTCGTCCCGCGTTCGGGCTTCCTTGTAGAGTTTAATGCTTTATGGTACAATGCTTTGCGATTTTACAAGGAACTGAATGATGATGTTCCGATGGAGCGTATTGATGCTATCATTTATGCTTTAAACAGTTCATTTCCTGCTACATTTGTCAATAAATACAACTATCTGTTTGATTACGTGGAGGGGCCTGGACAGGATTGGAGTGTCCGTCCCAATATGGTAATTGCGGCCTCGTGTTTTTATTCGCCTTTGACCAAAGTGCAGAAACGGGCTGTGTTGGATATTGTTACGAAAGAGTTGCTTACGCTTTGCGGGCTTAGGTCGTTAAGTCCGAAAGACGGGAAATATCGACCCCATTATGAAGGCTCGCTCTACGAAAGAGACATGGCTTATCATCAAGGCTCAGTATGGCCCTGGTTGATGAATATGTATTGCTCGGCATACCTTGACCTGTTCGGTCGTTCAGGCGTGTCGTTTATCGAAAGGATGCTCAATAACATTGAGCAGGAAATGTCAAAACATTGCATCGGAACTATTTCGGAGTTGTATGACGGAAATCCCCCCTTCACCGGACGGGGAGCGACCTCGTTCCTGATGAATCTGACAGCCGTCTTGACAGTCATGAAAAAACTGAAAACTGAATACATCCCCCTGTCCCCTTCAAAGGGGGAATAATGAAAACTGAAAACTATAATAATGCGTGCATTGATGTTTGGATGGGAGTTCCCCCCGCATATTTTAGGCGGTTTAGGAACAGCAAGTTACGGGCTTATCAAAGGAATGGCGCGGCAAACGGATATGGATATCACTTTTGTTATGCCCAAACCTTACGGGGATGAAGACCGGAGTTTTCTTCATATTATAGGCGCTTGTCATACACCCATCGTATGGAAGGATGTCAGTAAAGATTTTGTCGCCAACCGGTTATCGCAGTTTATGGAGCCTCAGAAATATTTTGATTTGCGCTCGAATATTTATGCAGACTTCAGTTCGAGATATGTGAATGAGTTAGGATGTATCGAATTTTCGGGACGTTATCCGGATAATCTGTTAGAAGAGATCTATAATTATTCAATTGTAAGCGGCGTAATAGCACGTACGGAACAGTTTGATATCATCCATGCCCACGACTGGCTGACCTATCCGGCAGGTATCCATACGAAAACGGTTAGCGGCAAACCGCTTGTCATCCATGTCCACGCGACGGATTACGACCGCAGTCGAGGCAATGTAAACCCCGAAGTCTATCGCATTGAAAAAGACGGAATGGATTATGCCGACCATATCATAACCGTAAGCGACCTGACACGCTTTACCGTCATTGAAAAATATCACCAGGATCCCGTCAAAGTTTCTACTGTGCATAATGCCGTCGAGCCTTTGAGCAAAGATATTTTAGCTATTTCGGATAAAAGGGGCGTCAAAGATAAGATTGTAACATTTTTGGGGCGTATTACGATGCAAAAAGGCCCGGAATATTATGTTGAAGCGGCTGCCAAGGTGCTGGCACGAGCAAAAAATGTGCGTTTTATCATGGCCGGTAGCGGCGATATGATGAACCAGATGATACGACTTGCCGCGCAACGAAATATTTCCGACCGCTTTCATTTTACCGGTTTCCTGAAAGGCAAGCAGGTGTATGAAATACTCCGTTCAAGCGATGTGTATGTGATGCCTTCGGTGTCAGAACCCTTTGGCATATCTCCCTTAGAGGCAATGTTATGCGGGGTACCGTCTATCATCTCCAAACAGTCGGGATGCGCCGAGATTCTTAACTACGCCATCAAGGTTGATTATTGGGATATTGACGCCTTAGCCGACGCCATTTATGGGCTTATTACCTATCCTGCTTTGCATACATTTCTGCAAGAGGAAGGACGAAATGAGGTGAATAACATCAAATGGGAATATGCCGGTCAAAAAGTGCGAAACATTTATAATAAATTAATATGAAGTCGATTTGTTTATATTTTCAAGTACACCAGCCCTTTCGGTTACGGAGGTATCGTTTTTTCGATATTGGAAATGACCATTATTATTATGATGATTTTCAGAACGGGGAGATTTTCAGAAAGATTTCCGAAATATGCTATCTTCCGGCTAACCGTATGCTGCTGGAAATGATAAAGAAGAGTGAGGGGACGTTTAAAGTAGCGTTCTCAATTTCGGGTATCGCATTGGAACAAATGGAGATATACTCGCCGGAGTTGATTGACAGTTTTACTGCCTTAGTCAAGACGGGTTGTGTCGAACTCCTGACCGAAACGTATGCTCATTCGCTTGCTTCGCTCGGCAATCCGGATGAGTTCAAGTCGCAGGTCAGGATGCATACCGATAAAATCAAATCGGTTTTTGGCGTAAAGCCCACCGTATTTCGGAATACGGAACTGATTTATTCGGATGATATTTCTGATGCGGTGTACAGGATGGGTTTCCGTGGGATGCTAACTGAGGGCGCTAAACATGTATTAGGTTGGAAAAGTGCAAATTACATGTATTCGTCGGCTACCCATAAAGATTTGAAACTGTTACTTAAAAATGACCGGTTTAGCGAAGACCTGTCGATGCGTTTTGCCGATTACAGTTGGACTGAATATCCTTTGACGGCTGATAAATATATTGGCTGGATAGCAGCCACTGCGCCGGCTGAAAATATTATCAATATCTTTTTGAATTATGAAGTGATGGGTTCGCTTCACAATGCTTCAACGGGTATCTTCGACTTTTTCAAGGCTTTACCACATTTTGCCGAGCAGTCTATGCTCACATTTGCATTGCCGTCCGAGTTGTTTGCCACAATAAAAGCGGTCGATAAGATTATTGTTCCTTATCCCATGTCGTGGGTTGATGAGGAAAAAGATTGCAGTTCTTGGTTAGGTAATGTGCTTCAGAAAGAGGCTTTTCGGAAGACCAATGAGATAAGCGAGCGGGTACGTCTTTGCAACGACCGTCGTATCCATCAAGACTGGCTTTACCTTCAAAGCAGCGACCATTTCTACTACATGAACACGAAACACTATAACCTGTTCAGTATGTACGACAACCCGTATGACGCCTTTAATAATTATATGAACGTGCTATCCGATTTTATCCTCCGCGTAGAGGCGCAATATCCCACTTCCATCGAAAACGAAGAACTGAACTCCTTACTAAAAACCATTCAAAACCAGGGGCGTGAAATCGAGCAGTTAGAAAAGAAATTAGCGCTTATAGAGAATACAAAAGTAAAAAAACATGAGTCGAAATTGAGAGTATCGAAAAGTTTGAAAGAAGGGTGATAACTACTCACACCCCCCCCATTTTTTACCGCCATGCGGCTACTTATCTATGAAAGAAAAGCCGCCTGTCATTTCCTGATTTAGGTTGACTGCCTTGCATTGAAAATGTAACGGTTATTTGTTGACAAACCCTAAATGCGGGGAAAGGGTCTTTTCTAACTTATTTTTCCACTTCTCCCAGTCGGGCATTTCTTTTTGGAGTAATGCGTAAAATACTTGGGTGTGGTTTTTATGCAATAAATGGCACATTTCGTGAGTGATAACGTATTGAATACAATGTTTGGGGGCTTTTATCAGTTCTGTGTTGAGGATGATTTTGCCTTTGGGAGTGCAACTGCCCCAACGATTTTCCATTGCTTGTATGCAGATGGATTGTGGCGTTACGTCATATTTTTTAAACTGCTGAATGATAGGCGCAGCGATTTCTGCAAACTTCGCTTTGGCTTGCTCCCGATACCATGCTTTCATCAGGCTTTCCGCTTGGGATGCGGGTGAGCAGACAATTTCAAAACATCGACCTTCAAACGAAACGCGATTGGGTTTACTTTCCCGTACATATAAACGGTAGGGTCTGCCTAAATAAAAATGGGATTCGCCGCTGATATAACGACGTTTGGGAGCAGGTTTTCCGAAGGATTCGAAAAAGCGTTGTTGCTTCATAATCCACGAAGATCGTTTTTTTACTTTTTCGGTAATTACGGATAAGGGGGCATCGAGGGGCGCTTTTAAAACAACCGTTCCGTCGGGATTCACGACTATCCCTAACGTTTTCCGCTTGGAATAAATGATTGTCCACGAATTACGTTCTTCTTTTTCGGAACGGGAAAAATTTTCACTATTTTTTTCGTCCATTTTTTTCTTGTTAATTTGTGAAATTCGTGGGCAAAAAAGTGTAATTCGTGGACAGCCGGAGTTTGGCTACATCCACCGAGCGGTCAATAATAGCGTCCATATCATCAAACGAGATAGGAATATCGTACTTCCGCTTGACCTCGTCGATGAGATAGTCCTCGATTTCAATCTTCATCTTCCCGATTAGATTCGTCTTGGATTGCCAGTCGATGATTGGCTTTTCTTTGTCCAAAACAAATTTGCGGATGATCGAATCAATCTTGAGTGCGATATCTAACGCGATCGCTCCATTCTTAATGCCTGACTGATTGAGTGTTTCCAAAGCTAATCCGTAATAGGCGCGGGCGGTGTCGTTGTTCGTTATTTCGGCGGGGATGCTGCTGTCGGTATGCGAGAGAACGGATTCCTTGTGTTGCGTAACCTGTCGCAGGTACTCCACTTCATCTATTCGTCCCTGTTCGTAAGCGGAAATCGTTGCCTTCAATAATTCGGAAAATTTCTTGTAAAAAGCCGGATCGGTATCCATGCTCTCTGTGATATATTTGGCGGTACGGGATGCGATGGTATCTGCTTTTGCCGCTTTTCCTGTGATGCGCGCTACTTCTTCGGCAAACTTCTCTTTATCAAAGATATCGATTAACTCCGTTAATATAGTCACCTCACTGCTTTCGATGTGCGTATCGATCAGTTTTTGTATCTGAGTTTCGATTTTTTTATAATCAAACCGGTCGGAGTATCTGTCTTTCACCGTATTACGTAGTTTCAAGAACATCGTCAAGTCTTCCTTATAGCGATTGATAAGCCCCTCGTCATTCTCTTTATGAAAAGCGATGGAGGATAATGCAATTTTCAGGCAGGAGGCGAAAGCGGTCAATTTTTCGTAAAACTGTTGGCGGATTTCCTCGTGCCGAAGATGTTGGCTGTAGGCTTCCAAGTCTCTTTTATTGGCGATAAATTTGAAGATATCCCACAGTTCGGAATGTTTTTGAGGCAATTTCGCGATTTCCTCGGACACGTCGGTAAATACATGGTGTAAATCCTCCGGATCATAGTCGACATAAATGGCTAAGGCATCGTTCAAGGGTTGAAGAACGCCATAATAATCAATGATATATCCAAATTCTTTGCCTTTGCAAACGCGGTTTACGCGCGCAACGGCTTGAAGCAAAGCGTGTTGTTTCAGGGAGCGGTCTAAATACATCACCGTGTTGCGGGGTTCGTCAAAGCCGGTCAGTAGTTTATCCACGACGATGATAATTTCGGGTTCATCGCTGTTTTTGAAGCGATTGATGAGGTTGGTCTCGTATTTTTTCGGTGTGCCGTGTTCGTCCATCATCGTTTTCCAGAAGGCTTTTACTTCGTGGGCAGTTTTGCCATAAGCGAGTTCTTCGCCTTCGCGGCTGTCGGGCGAGGTAATCAAGACTTCGGACGAAACGATGCCTATGTAGTCGAGATATGTTTTATATTTGACGGCAATCCGTTTTTTGGGACAGACCAACTGCGCTTTGAATCCCGTTCCCTGCCAGTTGTCCCTGAAATGTTTAGAGATGTCCCAAGCAATGGCAAAAAGGCGCTGATCAGCCTGATTCACTTGGTCGGCATGGCTAAATTTTCGTTTCATATCGGTTCGCTGATGCTCGGTAAGCGGTTCGCTGACTTTGTCGAAGAAAGTGTCGATGGCTTTTTCGCGCACGGATTGAGACGCAAATCTCCCTTCATACAACAAGGGGACGACAGCGCCGTCTTTAACCGCCTGATCCACCGTATATACCGGCAGGATGATGCCTCCGAACTTCGCCGCCGTGTTTTTTTCTTTTTTCATCAGCGGCGTGCCGGTCATGGCGATGAAACAGGCATTGGGCAATGTCTTTTGCATTTGAATACTCATGTCGCCGTACTGACTGCGGTGTCCTTCATCGATTAACACAAACATATTGTTGTCTTCCAACGGTTTGCGGATACCTTTCACAGCCGTCTCAAACTTATTGATAACGGTGGTGATAACCGCGTCTCTCTTATTTTTTAACAGTTCGATTAACATGACACCTGTTGTGGCGTTTTCGACATAAATGCCACATTTCTTGAATGTTCCGGTTATTTGCCGGTCTAAATCGGTACGGTCGGTCACCAATAGGATTTTGGGGTTACGGATGCTTTTGTCTAACACGATAGCCTGCGCCAGCATGACCATTGTCAGCGACTTACCGCTTCCTTGCGTATGCCAGATCACGCCGCCTTTTCGTTTGCCGCCTTCCATGACGCGAATCCGTTCCATGACCTGCTTAATCGCAAAATACTGCTGGTAACGGGCGATTTTTTTGATACCATCGTCAAAAACCGTAAAATTGAACAGCAAATCTAACAGCCGTTGCGGGCGGCAAAGGCTGTAGAGGTAACGGTCTTGTTCGGTCGGCTCCACCGGTTGCCGTTCTTTTTCCTCAAAATAGTTTCTGACATAGCGGAAACGGGAGGAAAAAAGCGCGTCCTTTTGTTTGCCCGACAGCGGCTCGTTGACCAACCGGTAGCTATTTTTCGTATAATCGTTTTCCTCTTGCCGGTTTAAGAATTGCTCCTTCCACTTTGCCCAGAACTTAGCCGGCGT
>Ga0209628_10001644_pt1 | contig 14660 bp, 11 predicted proteins | sample TergutCu122P4_FD_187285 | JGI IMG/M metagenome (GOLD analysis project Ga0209628, IMG submission 187285) | Cubitermes ugandensis P4 segment gut microbial communities from Kakamega Forest, Kenya - Cu122 P4 (SPAdes) (version 2) | ecosystem: Host-associated > Arthropoda: Insects > Digestive system...
ACGACATGGCGACCGCCGCCGGGCGTCGTATCGGGCGCGACCCCCCGAAACCGCCTGCCCCCCTGTCGAAGTTCTTTACAACCCGCCGGATCAGCAATTCAGCAAAATCTTCAACACATTGATTTGAAACGAAATAAAACACATGGCACGGTGGATGCTTAGTAGGGCACCAAGATACAGTCTTGTATCGTCTCAGGAGATCAAAAATGAAATCGAAACTTACTTACCTGGCTTCTGCCCTGGCCCTTGGTCTGTTCGCCAGCACCAATGCTTCCGCGACCGTCGTTGGCGGCATCGACTTTGGCAATATGGGGCAGACGCACATCGAAACCGCGACCTTCGCCAACACCTGGGTTTCTCCGGGTAGCGACGCGGGAACCACGGTCACCGGCTATGGCATGGTCACGACCCTCAATGGCGCCACCAACTATTGCGCCAGCGGGTCTTGCACCCTGTACTTCACTTATACGGCGGACTTGGCTCTCCCAACCACTGCCACCAGTCAGATATTTTTGACCAACTCGGTGTACACGTTCTATCTGGCGGACACAAGCGCAATCAATTTCATGAATCAATCGTCCGACGCCAATTGGGCGTACATCAACAGCCTGACTGCATGGGCGCAATTTACCGGGACTGACCTAGGCGGTGGTATTGATTACACGATGACTCCGTCGACCTATGACGGAACCACCTTTAACGGCACCGGGACCGGACTTGCCGACGTCAATCTGGCATTTGGTCTTGCGGACGTAGCCGCTTACCTGAATGGCAACTCCGCATCTTTCGGCGCTGACATCGAGATCACCAGTTCGACCAACTCGTTTGTCCTTAACCCCAATGATGTCTGCACTTTCCAGAACGGTGATTGGTGCTTGCAGGGTACGGTCAACACTCGCGGAAGGGTCAACACCAGCGTCCCGGAGCCGGCCGGCCTCGCCCTGTTTGCCCTTGGCGCCCTGGGTCTTGGCCTGTCGCGTCGCCGCCAGACCGCCTGAACCTGATAAACCTTGCAACCCGGACATCCGTCCGGGCTGCTTGGCCCCCGGAAGCACGCCAGATCGGCGTGCTTCTTTTTTGGCTGGCGTGATTTTGGCAATCGGACCCGGCCCGTGTAGATGCATGTCATTGCGCGCTCCGTCGCGGAATCCATGTGGCGCCTGGATTCTGCGACTACGCTTCGCTGCGCGCAGAATGACAAAGCCCGTAGCAAGTATGGGCGGGTCGAAACCCGACCTGCCGCGCTTGCTACAATGCGCCCCATGTACACAATCATCGAATCCGGGTTTTTCGTCCGCGAAGCCACGGCGTAAATGCGCACCGTCGGCCATCGCAAGGAGCGCCCCATCGCCTTCCCGGCTTCTGCCGACCGAAGGCGCGTGCTTCAACGATGAGCTTCAACGGCTGCCGACCGGCAACCGGAGCCTCATCCCGAAAGGGATTTACCACTTCAAATCCCACGAGGACGCCAACCGCTTCGACCTCGAATGCCTGGTCAAAGGAATGGCCGAGATGGCGCGGGAACGCTCGTGATGGCGCTCTGAATTCTGGCGGTGCAATGCGCTGCGCTTATTGCACCCAGCAAGCCGCTTACCGCCCCCTGCTGGTTGCCACTCACCTACGCCAGCAAGGGCGACGTCAGGCCGCCCATGCGGAAGAAGCGGATCATGTCGGCCAGATCGCTCCGGTGGCAGGCGGGCAGCGCCTCGGCGAGTTCCTTGAAGCGCGCATGCCGCGCCGGGTTCGCGGGTTGTCTGAGCGGACTCTTGAATGACGCCATGAACGGCACCATCCAGGTCGAGGACAGCGTCGCGCGCCCCGCCAGCGGCGCGCCGGCGGCCCGCAGTTCGTCCAGCGTGAAGGCTGCCAGCAGTGAATTCAGATAATCCTGGGTAAATAGCGTCGGCTGCCGGTCTACATATTGATAGGCAAAGTACTCGATCGAGGAGCGCACCTTCATTCGGCTGAAATCGGTGATATAGACGCCGCCGCCCGGCTTGAGCACGCGGGCTGCTTCGGCGAAGGTCTGCCGCAACATGTCGGTGGTCGGCAGATGATGAAGCGAAAGCGTGGACACCACCGCATCGAAGCTGTGATCGGCGAATGCCGACAGGCGGGTGATGTCGCCTTCCTGAAACGAAACATTGCTCAGCCCCTGCGCCTCGATGAGCGCCTCGGCCTGCGTCAGCATCGTGGGCGAAAGATCGATGCCGACGAAGCTGACTCCGGGGTTCAGGCGGGCCACCAGCGCCAGCTGGTTGGCCGGCCCGCAGGCCAGGTCCAGCACGCGATCGCCGGGTTTGATTACATCGGAGATGTTGGCGCCGTGAAATACATAGGTCGGCGCCATCACCCCGGTTTCACGCCCGGCGGCCACATAGGCCCGCACCTGCTCCGCATCGTCCATGACCAGACTGGGTTCCGGCGTCCGTTCGATTCGCCCGCGCGACAAGGTTTCCTGCGCAATGATTTTCAGCATCGATAGATTTGGCATTTTGTTCTCCGGGCTGTTGCCTGCCGCGTCACAAGCTTCTCGCGTCCTGGTCAGGAGATGGCGGGCGGGAGCGGCTGATCTGATAGGATAACTCCAACGCGGGCGGTTCTTTCTGGGAAATCGGTGATGAGTGTAGCGCATCGGGAAAACGTGACGGGTAGCGCGCAGGCGGTGTCCGGCGTTCTCTATCCGGCATCGGCTGCCGAGGTGGCCGCCATCGTTCGCGGCCATCGCTCGCCGCGCCGCCCCCTGTACCCGGTTTCCCAGGGCTTGAACTGGGGTTATGGCTCCCGTTCCCCGGTCACCGCCGGCAACACGCTGGTCGATCTGTCGCGCATGAACCGCATTCTCAATGCAGAAGAAATTTCCCTCGACAATCCGGTCGCCATCATCGAGCCTGGCGTGACGCAGGGGCAGTTGGCGAAATTTCTGGCGGAAAACCACCCTGGGCTGACCTTCAATGTCACCGGCGCCGGTTGCGACACCAGCATTCTCGGCAATGCGCTCGACCGCGGCGTCGGGTATTTCGGGCCGCGCAAGGAAGATCTGTTCGGTCTGGAAATCGTCACCGGCGCGGGCGAGATGCTGCGCACCGGCTTTCGCCGCCTGGGCGACGATTCGCCGCTGGCGCACTGCCATCCCTACGGCCTGGGGCCGATGCTGGACGGCCTTTTTTTCCAGGGCAATTTCGGTATCGTGACGAGCGCCTGTTTCCGGCTGCTTCCCCGCCGCCCCAAGGAAGTCGCGGTGTCGATGGCCCTGCGCGACGTTCGTTTCCTGGCCGAATTCATCGACCAGTTGGCCCGCCTCAAGCGCGACGGCCTGCTGACCTCGGTCACCCATATCGGCAACCGGGCGCGCACCCAATCGACGCTGTCCTACGGCGTCACCAGTTATCTGGAGCGGCAATGCGGCTATACGCCGGAACGCGCCGCCGCCGAGGCCGATCAGGTCATCGCCCTGGTCGCGCCGAACGAATGGACCAGCCTGGCGGCGGTTACCGGCAACGCGGGCCAGGTGCGCTCGGCGATCCGGGAGATTCGCCAGCGGCTCGGCCGCATCGCCCGCGTGATGGTCGTCACCGACACCCTGCTCGATGTCGGCTACGCCGTCACGCACGCGCTGCGCTTCATTCCCTTCGCCCGCGCCAATGCGGCGGCGATTCACGCCATCCGCCCCTTGCACGAACTGGCGCTGGGCGTTCCGACCGACGCGCCGATCGACAACCTGCTGTGGAAATATGGCCGCGCCGATCTTCCGGCGAAAGCGCTGGACGAATCGCCCTGCGGCCTGCTGTTCGTCAATCCCGCGCTGCCGCTGGACGGCGGGGCCGTCGTCGCCGTCGTCGACGAACTGCGGGGCGTCGCCGAACGACATGGTCATGAACTGTACATGACGCTCAATATCGAGACGGCAACCTCGATGGTCGCCGTCATCAATCTGCTGTTCGACCGCTCAAGCCCGGAAGAAGTCGAGCGCGCCCATCGCTGCGCCGGCGACATGCTGGCCTGCATTCGCCGGCATGGTCTGGAAGCCTACCGCGCCCGCGCCGACATGATGCAAGACATCGTCGCCGACGACGATTACTGGCGCACCGTCCGCCGCCTGAAGGAAATTTTCGATCCCGACAACATCATCGCGCCTGGCAGATACAATCTGCCCGTCTGACCGCATGCGGAACCCCGTGCCCTCCACCTCCCTCCTGCTGGCCTTGCGCAACCTCATGCGCAACCGCAACCGGACCCTGGTCGCCATGCTGACGGTGGGCGGCGGCATCGTCGCCTTTCTGCTGGCCGGCGGTTTCATCAACTGGGTTTTCGACAACATGCGCGAGGCGACCATCCGTTCGCAGCTTGGGCATATCCAGATCGTCCGCCCCGGCTATTTCGAAAAGGGCATCGCCGACCCCTACGCCTTTCTGCTCCCCGGCAAATCCGGCGAGGAGGAAAGGCTGCTGGGCGTCCCCGGCGTCGCCACGCTGACGCCGCGGCTGGCCTTCAGCGGGCTGATCAGTTTCAACGAAGCGACCGTCGGCTTCGCCGGCGAAGGCATCGACCCGCTTCGGGAACGGCCGATCAGCACCCGCATCACCATCAAGGAGGGGCGCGACCTGCAAGGTCTGGACGACAACGCCGCGCTGCTCGGCGAGGGTCTGGCGAAAAGCCTCGGCGTCAGACCGGGGGACAGCATCGTGCTCCTCGGCACCACGGCCAAGGGCAGCGCCAACGCCATCGAAGTCACGGTCGCCGGAATCTTTTTCACCGTCAGCAAGGAATACGACGATACGGCGCTGCGCCTGCCCATTTCGCTCGCCCGCAAACTGATGCGCGTCGATGGCGCGACCGCCTGGGTCGCCCTGCTGGACAAAACCGCGATGACCCCGGCCGCCGTCGAGGCCATGCGCCCCATCCTGCCGGCGGACAAATTCCAGATCATCCCCTGGAACGAACTGGCGGACTTCTACAACAAGGTCGTCGTGCTGTTTTCCAAACAGGTGGATGTGGTCAAGATCATCATCGGGCTGATCATCATCCTGACCATTTCCAACACCCAGACCATGAGCGTCCTCGAACGCACCACCGAAATCGGCACCAGCCTCGCCATCGGGCTGCGCGGCGCCGACGTGCTGCGGCTGTTCCTGCTCGAAGGCGCGCTGATCGGCGTCGCCGGCGGCGTCATCGGCATCTGCCTGGGCTATGTCCTGGGCGAAATCATTTCGGCCATCGGCATCCCCATGCCGCCGCCGCCCGGCATGGCGCACGGCTATACCGGGCAGATTCTGATCAGCGCGTCATTGACCGCCGATGCGCTGCTGCTCGCGCTGACCACCACCCTGCTCGCCAGCATCATGCCCGCCTGGCGGGCCAGCCGGATGAACATCGTCGACGCCCTGCGCTGCAACCAGTAGCCTGTCAATGCTCAACCAGACCCTCTCCCTCGCCCTGCGCAACCTGCTGCGCCAGCGCGCCCGCTCGGCGGCGACGCTGACCGCCATCGCCATCGGCGTGGCCGGGCTGATCCTGGCCGGCGGCTTCGTCCAGGACATTTTCATCCAGCTCGGCGAAGCCATGATCCACTCGCAGACGGGGCATATCCAGATCACCCGCCAGGGCTACCGCGAGGGCCGCATCCTCGCCCCGGAAAAATACCTGATCGAACAGCCGGAAGCGCTGAAGGCCGCCATCCGCCAGGCGGCGCCGACGGCGACGAGCATCATGGCCCGCCTGACCTTTTCCGGCATCCTGAACAATGGCCGGCGCGATCTCGGCATCATCGGCGAAGGCATCGAGCCGGCTGCCGAGGCCGAGATCGGCACCTATCTGCGCTTCATCGAGGGCCGCGCGCTGAACGACGGCGACGTCGACGGCATCGTCGTCGGCCAGGGCGTGGCCCGCTCGCTCGGCCTCAAGGTCGGCGACCGCGTGACCCTGGTGATGACCCTCTCGGCGGGCGCGGTCAATACGCTGGATTTCGAGCTGGTCGGCGTCTTTCAGAGCTTTTCCCGCGAATTCGACGCCCGCGCCGTGCGCATTCCGCTGACGGCGGCCCGCACGCTGATGGACACCCAGGCGGCTCACCTGCTGGTCGTCATGCTCCAGCACACCGAGGACACCGGCGAGGCCGCCGCCAGCCTGCGCCGCGCCCTCGCCGCCCAAGGCTACGAAGTCACGGCCTGGAACAAGCTCTCCGACTTCTACGAAAAAACCGTCGATCTCTACGACCGCCAGTTCGGCATCTTGCGCCTCATCATCCTGCTGATGGTTCTGCTCAGCGTCGTCAACAGCGTCAATATGACGCTCTACGAGCGCACGCGCGAATTCGGCACCATGCTGGCGGTCGGCGACCGGTCGAGCGACATCTTCCGGCTCATCATGACCGAAAGCGTCTGCCTGGGCGTCATCGGCGCCGGGCTGGGCATGCTGCTCGGCTGCGCCGCCGCCCTGCTGATCTCGGCCATCGGCATCCCGATGCCGCCGCCGCCCAACGCCAATCTCGGCTATACCGCGCTGATCCGCATCGTCCCGGAAACGGTGCTGTCTTCGGGCCTGATCGGCTTCCTGGCCGCCGTTCTTGCCACCATCATGCCGGCGCGGCGGGCGGCGCGGCTCGGCGTGGTCGACGCGCTGCGCCACGGCGTTTGAGCAAAACCGTGAAATAGTGTGCAGTTGCAACGATGCGGAGAGCCATTTTCAAGTGCTTTCCGTTATGATGCGAGCCATTGCCGGTCAGGCCCAGGGCTGACCCAGTGATTCGTCTGAGGGGAAAAATCCATGAACAGCAATTTTATCAAAAATGCCAGGCAGTGGATCGCCGTCGCGGTCATGGCCACCGCCGTGGCCGGCTGCGGCATGTTCGGCGGCGGCGCCTTCCCGGAAGCGCCGGCCATGGCCGCTTCCGCCGATTACAGCTACAAGATCGGGCCGGGTGACAATCTGAACATCGTCGTCTGGCGCAATCCCGAACTGTCGATGTCGGTGCCCGTGCGCCCCGACGGCAAGATTTCCGCTCCGCTGATCGACGATCTGGACGCCATGGGCAAGGACCCCACCAGCCTCGCCCGCGATATCGAGAAGGAACTGGCGAAATTCATCCGCGATCCCGTCGTGACCGTCATCGTGACCGGCTTCGTCGGCCCGTACAGCGAGCAGATCCGCGTCATCGGCGAAGCGGCCAAGCCGCAGATTCTCGCCTACAAGCAGAAAATGACCCTGCTCGACGTGATGATCGCCGTCGGCGGCATCACCGACTTCGCCGACGGCAACCGCGCCACCATCCTGCGCACCAGCGACAACAACGCGCAATACAGCGTGCGGCTGAAGGATCTGGTCAAGGGCGGCGATGTCTCGGCCAACGTCGAGATGAAACCGGGCGACGTTCTGATCATTCCGCAAAGCTGGTTCTGACCGGCGCCCCCATCTCAACGCGAACCGCCCTGCCCGGCGGCAGGGCGGGAACCAGCTTGGATTCCTGCCAATGGAAGAGATTCTCCGCCAGGCCCTGACCATCCTGCGCGCGACCTGGAAGCATCGCCACCTCGGCATGCTGGTCGCCTGGATCGTGGGGGCTGTCGCTGCCGGCGTCATCCTGCGCATGCCGGATCGATACGAGGCGTCGGCGCGCATCTTCGTCGATACGCAATCCATTCTCAAGCCGCTGATGTCCGGCCTCGCAGTCCAGCCGAACGTCGAGCAGCAGGTGATGATGCTGAGCCGCACGCTGATCAGCCGCCCGAATGTCGAAAAGCTGATCCGCATGGCCGACCTCGATCTCAAGATCAAGGGCAAGGCGGAACAGGAAGCCCTGGTCGATGAATTGACCAAGACGCTGAAAATCCAGAGCGTCGGCCGCGACAATCTTTACACCCTGTCCTATCAGGACCGCGACCCGGCCAGGGCGCAGCGCGTCGTCCAGGGACTGGTTTCGATCTTCGTCGATTCGAGCCTCGGCAACAAGCGTCAGGATTCCGACTCGGCGCGCAAATTCATCGAGGATCAGATCAAGAATTACGAAATCAAGTTGCAGGAGGCGGAAAACCGCCTCAAGCAATTCAAGCTGCGCAACATCGACATGCAGACCGCCGAAGGCAAGACCAGCTTTGATCACCTCTCCGATCTGACCACCATGCTCAACACCTCGCGCCTGGCCCTGCGCGAAGCGCAGAATTCCAGGGATTCCCTGCGCCGCCAGATCGTCGGCGAGGAGCCGGTGCTGCTCCCGGAAAATCCCGGCGGCGGCAGTTCCGGCGTCTCGCTGCCGGAAATCGACGGGCGCATCGATACGCAAAAGCGCAATCTGGACGCCCTGTTGCAACGCTATACCGAACAGCACCCCGATGTCATCGGCACCCGCCGCCTCATCAAGGATCTGGAGGAGCAGAAGCGCCAGGAACTCCAGGCGCGCAAGGAATTCGCCAGCGCCAACCCCGGCTCGTCGGTCAGCAACAACCCGGTCTACCAGCAACTGAAGGTTTCGCTGGCCGAATCCGAGGCCAATGTGGCCTCCCTGCAGGCCCGCGTAGCCGAATATGAAGCCCGCTACAAGCGGCTGACCGACCTGATGCGGACGCAGCCGCAACTAGAAGCCGAATTCTCCCAACTGAACCGCGATTACGACATCAACAAGCGGAATTACGAGCAACTGGTCACCCGCCGCGAATCCGCCGAGATCTCCGGCGATCTCGACGCCGCCGGCTCGGTGGCCGATTTCCGCCTGATCGACCCGCCGCGCGCCTCGCAAAAGCCCGTGGCCCCGAACCGCATGCTGCTGTTCCCGCTCGGCCTCCTGCTGGGGCTGGCCTCCGGCCTGTTTGCGGCCTTCGTCGCCAGCCAGGTCCGCCCGGTGTTTTTCGAGGGCAAGACCCTGCGCGACGTGACCGGGCTGCACCTGCTCGGCACCATCTCGCTGGTGCCCAACGAATCCCGCCGGCTCAAGGAACGATCCAGCCTGCGCCGCTTCACGCTGGCCACCGCCGCTCTGTTCGCCGCTTACGGCGTCGGCATGGCCGCGCTGTTCTTCCTTTCGCAACGCTCCGCCTGAAAGGTATCGATGAGTCTGATCGAACAAGCTGCCAAACGCCTGGAACAGCTTCGCCAGGCTGGCGTCGAATTGCCGGAGGATCCCCCCGCCGCGCCGCCCGCCGCCCGGCGCGCGCCCCATCCCGCGCCTCCCCCGGCGCCCGTGGCCGAAGCGCGCGACGCCGACCCCTACGCCGCTCATGTCGTGCTGCCGGCGACAGCGGCGGCGGAGCAGAAGAAAAAGACGCCGAAATTCACCTCCAGGCAAATCAAGCTCAATCTGGACGCCGTCGCCGCTTCCGGCATCCTCGTTCCGCAGGCCTCCCGCAGCCAGCTGGCCGATGAATTCCGCGTCGTCAAGCGCCCGCTGATCGCCAACGCCATGGGCAAGGGCAGCGAACCCCTGGTCAATGGCAACCTCATCATGGTCACCAGCGCCATGCCGGGCGAGGGCAAGACCTTCGTCGCCATCAACCTGGCCATCAGCATCGCCATGGAGCTCGACAACACGGTGATGCTGGTCGACGCCGATGTCGCCCGCCCGTCCGTGCTCAACATGCTCGGCCTGCCGCCGGCCCCCGGCCTGCTCGACGTGGTCGACAAGAATTCGGTGGACATTTCCAGCGTCCTGTTGCGCACCAATATCGAAAAATTGTCCATCCTGCCCAGCGGCACGCAGCACCCGCGGGCGACCGAACTGCTCGCCAGCGAGGCCATGATCCGCCTGCTCGACGACATGGCCAGCCGCTACAGCGACCGCATCATCGTGTTCGATTCCCCGCCGCTGCTGCTGACCACCGAATCGCGCGCGCTGGCCGCCCACATGGGGCAGATCGTCATCGTCGTCCATGCCGAGAGCACCACGCAGGCAACCGTCAAGCAGGCGGTCGATACCATCGAGGAAGGCCCCTTGAAGATGGTGGTTTTGAATCAGGCGCGCCAGCCCTCGTCGGATGGCTACGGGTATGGTTATGGGTATGGATATGGCCGTGAGAAAAGAAAAAAGTAAGCGGCGGCTTTCCCGCCCGCTGGCCGCCATCCTTGCGCTTTCCGTCTCGCTTCCGCTCCTCGCCCAGCAGCAGGGAACCCTGTCCGGCGCCATGCCGCTGCCCGAGGCCGGCGCCGCCGGATCGGCGAGAGCCTCCAAACAGGACGGCGCGGAAGGCCAGATAACCCAGGCCTGGTCGATCAAGCCGCGCCTCAGCGTGTCCCTGACGGCCACCGACAACGCGAGCGTCGGCGGCGGCGTCGGCGGCAACAGCGGTAGCGGCGAAAGCGACCTCATCACCGAAATATCGCCCGGCCTGCACGTCGAGGCGAGAACCGCCCGCCTGCGCGGCTACCTGGATTATTCGCTGCGCGGCCAGTTCTACGCGCAGACCGACCAGAGCCGGCATCAGAACGGCCTCAACGCCTTCGCCACGCTGGAAGCCATCGACAACTGGCTTTTCGTCGATGCCAGCGGCAATATCGACCAGCAGACCATCTCGGCCTTCGGCCCACGATCGGCCAGCAACACGTCGATCAACGGCAACAGCACGGAAACCCGCTCCTTCCGCCTGTCGCCCTATATCCGCGGCACGCTCGGCGGCGGCTTCGCCAACTACACGCTGCGCTACAACGTCTCGACCACCCGCGCCAATTCCATGTCGGCCTACGACGTCGACATCCGCCAGTGGGTCGGGCAATTGCGCGGCGGCGCGCCGTTCCAGAATCTCTCCTGGACCATCGACGGCAACAGCCAGGCCGCCGATTACACCAGCGGCTACAAGAACGGGGACGACATGCTGCGCCCCATGCTCAGCTACCAGATCACGCCGCAATTCAGCATTTCCGCCAGCGCCGGCTGGGAACGCAACGACTACGCCTCGCTCAACAAGGAAAGCCACACCACCCACGGCTGGGGCTTCGACTGGAAGCCGACCCCGCGCACCGCGATCTCGGCCTTCAAGGAGCGCCGCTTCTTCGGCGACGGCTACAACTTCAGCTTCAGCCATCGTTTCCCGATGAGCAGCATCCGCTATGTCGATTCCCGCAACGTCTCGGTGATGCCCAACCAGTTCGGCATGATCGGCCTGGGAAGCGTGTTCAGCCAGTTCTACCAGATGTTCGCCAGCCAGTTCCCCGGCGCCGACCCGCTCCAGCTCGCTCAGTTCACCTATATGACCCTCCTGGTCAACGGCATCGACCCCAACCGGCAGATCGTCAGCGGCTTCCTGTCGTCACAGGCCAGCGATCAGCGGCAACGGCAACTGACCTGGGTGGTGAACGGCGTCCGCAACACGCTGACGGTGCAATTCAACCGCAGCCAGAATTCCTCCTTCGCCGCGATGCAGTTCGATCTTCTGGACGATTTCTCGCGCGCTTCCTCGATCACCCAGAAGGGTTTGAGCGTCACACTCGCCCACCGCCTGAGCGCCCAATCCACGCTCACCCTCACCGCCAGCCGGGAGAAAAGCAGCGGGCGCGGCTATGGAACCGTCAATCTGGATGCCACGACGACCCTCTTCCAGGCCATGCTGTCGACCAAGCTGGGCGCCAAGACGACCGGCTCGCTGAGCCTGCGGCACAACAAGTACGACAGCAACGCCAATCCCTACACCGAAAACGCCCTGGTCGGCGCCATCCTTTATACCTACTGACGCATGTACGAAGCTTTCTACGGCCTGAGCAGCAAGCCTTTCCAGCTCAACCCGGACCCCTCCTTCTATTTCGGCAGCAAGCAGCACCGCCGGGCGGCCGCCTATCTGGATTACGGCATGCACCAGAACGAGGGCTTCATCGTGATTACCGGCGAGGTCGGCGCCGGCAAGACCACCATCGTCCGCGGCATGCTCGACAGCCTGGATCAGAAGAAGGTGGTCGCCGCCCATCTGGTCAGCACCCAGCTCGACGCCGACGACACGCTGCGCCTGGTCGGCGCGGCCTTCGGCCTGCGCACCAAGGACGTTTCCAAGGCCGACGTGCTGATGTCGCTGGAAGCCTTCCTGATCAGCGCCACCAGCAAGGGCAAGCGCTGCCTGCTGATCGTCGACGAGGCGCAGAACCTGACCGCCCGCGCCGTCGAGGAACTGCGCATGCTGTCCAATTTCCAGTTCGGCAACCACGCGCTGCTGCAAAGCTACCTGATCGGCCAGCCCGAATTCCGGCAGACCCTGCAAAGCCCGCAGATGATGCAGTTCCGCCAGCGGGTCATCGCCGCCTGTCACATCGGGCCGCTCGACGCCGGCGAGACCCGCGATTACATCGAACACCGCCTGAAATGCGCCGGCTCCACCGGCTCGCCGACCATCACCGCCAGCGCCTTCGAGGCCATCTACAAGGCCAGCGGCGGCATTCCGCGGCGCATCAATTCGCTTTGCGACCGCCTGCTGCTGTTCGGCTTCCTGAGCGGCAAGAAGGATTTCGACCAGGCCGATGTCGAGGAAGTCGCCCGCGAGATCCACGACGAGGCGATGGGCGGCAGCCACATCACCAGCCAGATCGACCCCATCTACGCCCCGGCGGTCAATGCCCCCGCCATTGCCAGCGCGCCGTTGCCGGGATTCGACGATCCCGCCTCGCTGCTGGCCGGCATCAACATCCAGCAATTCGGCGAGCGCCTGGCCCGTCTCGAACGCAGCATGCTGCAACTGGAAAAAATCAACAGCACGACGCTCGCCCTGTTGCAGCGGCTGGTCGCCGAGGGCCGGCAATTCACCCGGAAAACCAGGAATGAAAGCGACAAAGCCGATGCCTGACCACGGCGCAAGCGCAAGCCGCGGCATTAATGCCGGGGAGACTCACACCTGGCCCGCCGATCTCGGCCCCGTCATCTGCGTCGTCGGCGCGCGCCCCAATTTCATGAAGATGGCGCCCATCCTGCGCGCCTTCGCGGCGCACGCGCCGGCCATCCCGACCCTGTTGCTGCACACCGGCCAGCATTACGACCGCGACATGAACGACCGGCTGTTCGAGGATCTGCGCCTGCCGCGCCCGGATATCAACCTGGAGGTCGGCTCCGGCTCGCACGCCGTGCAGACCGCCGAGGTCATGAAACGCTTCGAGCCGGTGCTCGATGAGCGCCGGCCTTCCTGCGTGCTGGTCGTCGGCGACGTGAATTCGACGCTGGCCTGCACCCTGGTGGCGGTCAAGAAAGGCATTCCGGTGGTGCACGTCGAGGCCGGCCTGCGCAGCTACGACCGCGCCATGCCCGAAGAAATCAACCGCGTGCTGACCGACCAGATCGCCGACATCCTCTACATCACCGAGCGCAGCGCCGCCGCCAACCTGACGCGCGAGGGCATAGACGAAAAGCGCATCCGCTTCGTCGGCAACGTCATGATCGATTCGCTGCTGGGCAATCGCCAATACGCCCGCGATCCCGCCGCCAGCGTCGCCGCCGGCGGCGGCGACGCTGTCCTGGTCGCGGGCGCCGCAGGTTACGGCGTCGTCACCCTGCACCGCCCGTCGAATGTCGACGATGCCGACACCCTCGCCTCGCTGCTCGGCGTGCTGCGCGAAATCGCCGCCGGCCTGCCGCTGGTCTTTGCCCTGCACCCGCGCACGCGCGGCAATATCGAGCGTTTCGGCCTGCAAGGCCTGATCGACACGCCGCGCATGATCATGCTGCCGCCCCAGGGCTATCTCGAAATGCTCGGCCTGATGGCCGACGCGCGCATCGTCCTGACCGATTCCGGCGGCTTGCAGGAGGAAACCACGGCGCTGGGCGTCCCCTGCCTGACCCTGCGCGACAATACCGAACGCCCGATCACCGTCGAGCAGGGCACCAACACCATGGTTGGCCGCGACATCGAGGCGATCCGCCGCCACACCGCCGAAATCCTGGCCGGCCGGGGCAAGAGCGGCCGCGTGCCGGAACTGTGGGATGGCCGCGCCGCCGAGCGCATCGCCGCCGACCTGGCCGCCTGGCTGCTCGAACGCCGGGCCGCCTGCCCCTGAGAATCCGCGCTCATGTCCGCCCGCGCCATCCGCAACGCGCTCACCATCGATGTCGAGGACTATTTTCATGTCTCCGCCTTCGCGCCGTACATTGCGCACAGCGAATGGCCAGCCCGCGAATGCCGCGTCGAGGGGAACGTCGAGCGCATCCTGGCCATGCTCGACGACAAGCAGACCAAGGCCACCTTCTTCACCCTCGGCTGGGTCGCCGAACGCTATCCCGAACTGATTCGCCGCGTCGCCGCCGCCGGGCATGAAATCGCCAGCCACGGCTACGGCCACGAACGGGCCAGCGGCCAGACGCCGGATTATTTCTATTCCGACATCAATGTCGCCAAGCTGATCCTGGAAGACATCACCGGTTGCGAAGTGCGCGGCTACCGGGCGCCCAGCTTTTCCATCGGCGAACAGAACCTGTGGGCCTTCGAGTGCCTGGAGCGGGCCGGCTATCAATACAGTTCGAGCATCTACCCGATCCGCCACGATCACTACGGCATGCCGAAGGCGCCGCGCCAGGCGCACCGGGTCGGCAAGCTGCTGGAAATTCCGGCCGCCACGCTGCGCCTGTTCGGGCGTAACTGGCCGGCGGGCGGCGGCGGCTATTTCCGGCTGCTGCCCTATGCCGTCTCGCGCTGGATGATCCGGCGCATCAACGAGGCCGACCGGCTGCCGGCGGTGTTCTATTTCCACCCCTGGGAGATCGACGTCGA
>Ga0209628_10001645_pt1 | contig 14659 bp, 9 predicted proteins | sample TergutCu122P4_FD_187285 | JGI IMG/M metagenome (GOLD analysis project Ga0209628, IMG submission 187285) | Cubitermes ugandensis P4 segment gut microbial communities from Kakamega Forest, Kenya - Cu122 P4 (SPAdes) (version 2) | ecosystem: Host-associated > Arthropoda: Insects > Digestive system >...
CCCCCCCCCCCCCCGAAAAAAATTCCTGGGTACGCCACTGCCTCCATTGTCTCTTTTGGTGTGTGTTTTGCAAGTTGTTTGTTTTTGGCGCGCCAGCGAGTTAAACTTTGACTTCTCTGTCTGTCAGTTCGTCTGTGCCCATATGTCGAATCAAAATGTGTTAATGAGGTTTTAAGTGGATGATATTGAGAATTTCTGCAAAATTTGTTTATACTTAACTGACCAGATTAACATAAAGCAAAAGTAACAGACACTTTAATAAAAAACTACGTGAGTTTCTTTAAGCTTCTTGATGGTAGCACGCTGAATGTCTTGAAGATATACTCGTATGTCTCAAATGAAATTTTGAGCCAAATCTGGTACAAACGATTTCTTTTAATATAGTCTTTCCTTAAATTCTGCTCTTTTGTCTGTAACTAAACACAAGAGCAGCGTCCGAATTTCCTTCTATGTATCGTCGCTAGCTTCTTTTCTCCTTGAGTGACGAGTTTTCAACGCTTAATTTATTTAAATTCATACAAAGGAGAAGCTTAGACATAGAAGACAGCCATGTGGGATGTGTGTGCCTACATTTCAACTTTTGAAACATCTGAACTATTTTTACGAAAAGTGACATGATAATTATGCGTAGTCAACGCCACGCAGCGGCTGTCTTAGCTCCGGCAGTGACCAGGTACCCTTTGTATAGAAGGCTGGGTGTGCCCCAAGGCCGGTCTGGACGGATGCAGAAAATCTCGCCCATAACGGGATTCGATCCCCGATACTTCCAGTCCGTAGCAAGGCACTGTACCTACTACGCTATCCCGGTCCACAATTAGGAACAGAAATATTGTGGATGCACGAAATTTTGAGGCGGGATGGATAGATATGTATCATTTATAATGGAGCACTGAACAAATCTTCTGATCAGTGTGGACTAGACTTCACGTGCTAATAGGCACACAATATAAACCTAGCACCAGCAAACGACGCTGTATACTAGACTTCCACTAACCATTTCATGTAATACGGATGACCTGAAATGACCATTCAACAAGGGTTTTGTTTCACCTTTAAGTTTTCAGTGTTCAGTTGTTCTCCGCCGAAAATGAGGAATTCTGTACCACAGTCACTGTTGAGCTGGGTTGTCAAAAAAACCCCGAACTCTTATAAAATAAAATATAGTGCTTTACCTCAGCATGTCTAGGCGCCATTGTATCTTGGCTACCCGGATTTGTCGAATAATGTTTTAATGTGTAATACTCATATGTAGCTTAGCGTCTTAAAGATATAGAGAAATTTCTTTACATAGTTCTAGTAATGGCTTAAATGTGATGTACGAGTATTTTGTCATATACTACTTTTTCTTCCTTCTTGTGCCTTTGCCACTGAAGCTTAATCTGAGCTAGTAAGCTCAGTTCAATTCTACAGAACCTGTTTATTTAAGACTTCATTTTAACATTATCCTCCCATCTGCCGCCTCTGTCTTCCATGTGATTTTCCGACTGACAATTCGCGATTATTCTCTATTTCAGTGACAATTGTTGCGACGTTATTCTGCACTAATTTCATAGTCCCCTCCTGTATACTTTATTTTCCTTTACAGGATGTTTTTATATCATAACTTTACAGAATGTGAGCTTTGTTATCTTGAAAGGATTTTAAAAGGCAGCTACTCGTAAATTTATAGGCAACTAAGATATCTACTATATTTCGCGTAATTACAATATGCACTGAAAACGTTATGTTATGGCAATCTTCTTCAAATTTGGACACTACTACACTCCATACACACACATTCTACTGCCGTTTCTTGTTGTCAACTTCTTATGTTCTTCGGTACTACTTGATAACGTACACAAGGACAGTAACAAGTTTTAGGACTTCGTTTAGGCTACTTCTGCATAGAGACCTAAAGTATGTCTCTTCTCGGAATTATTTATTGTAAATTTTAATTTGTTTCTATTTAGATTAAGAAATTTGGCCGTTTTATTCGTTGCGTCCTTAGTTCTTTAGGTATTATTTCGACTCTGGGGTTTGATATTACTTAAACATGGCCAATCCAAAGTAAGTAATAAAAAACAATTGTTCTCGTCGTGTTTAAAATTTGCACATTCATACAGCAAAATTTTATTTACATTATGCTCAGATATACAACTATAAATATTATTTATACTGAAGGTCAAATTGAAATATGACACCGCGTTGACTGTAATTAATTACTATGGAAATTAGTTACCATTTGACACGGTATCATATTTAAAAAAAACTATTTTTGTCAATTCAGGAGTGAGAAATTAAAGTCCATTTCATTTTTCTGCAATAAAGTTTTATTCACATAACCAAAAAATGTGTGAAAAGTTCAGATCAAATCCGTTCTGCACACATGCATCATAGCAAACAGTGTTTCACTCTGGTGCCACCTGTCCAGTACCGTATGATCTTCACTGCGGAACCTGCTTGAACCTTAATGGTGTTGTTACATCTGTGTTCTTTCTAGATGTGTAGCTTCGTCAAGAAATTTCCGTGTCTTTGTCCAGTGTACAATTTAAAGCAGGTTTAAAGTTTACGAAGACCAATTGTGACCTCCCCACCTTACGAAGGCACGCATTTGTACTGATTTTATAGAAACACATGCGTTCTTTGAAGCTACTGCTTACATAATGTAAAATTCCGGTCACTAATTTAGAGGATTCGGATTTAAAATAAAGTTCCTTTCTTCTAAGTTTGACAGTCATACACACGACTCGAAGAAATGTAAGGGAGGAAAACACTGTTGCTTATTTCATTAGCAACGTTCCTGAATACTCTAAGATTTTAGCGCCCTGACGTGGACAATAACAGGTCCCACCAAAGGACTATACGTTCTTCGAGAACTGCCAGGTTTGCTGTTACTGCTCCCGCAGAATTCCGAAACCATGCGGAAGTTTTGCAGCAGGCTGTAACCTGCAGCCGGGAAATATGCGGCAAGGAACATCTGGAAGTTTTATGAGTACTCGTAAACACATTCTACTGCACTCAAGCGATCACCCCGGCTGTGTCGTCTAAAGCACGGGCTTCTTTGACCACTTAATGCTATATTCCTGCACCTCAGTCCCGCTCGGAACATGGATCCAAATTTTCCCGCGTTATTATGATGGCCCAGCTCCCCATTAGAAGAGTTTGCCGAGTGTCTGCTTGTAGTTTCAGAAGTAAATTTGAACTGGTATGGGCAAGAGAATCTAATCGGCTAAAATTAAGGGGAAGTGACTAGTTTCGAAGAGGAACTCCTAATTTAGAATCCCGGCGAATGTTCTATAAATTTTTTCTTAACCATTAAGTACAGAATACATCTGGCGCCAGCACTCTTTTAATAAAATTATTATTAAGAGAAGGAAGTAGCACGCATGGCGCAGAAGAGAAATGTGTAAACATTTTGGCTTGAAAACTTTAAGGAAAGAGGAAGACCTAGGCGAAGTTGAGATGATCATTTTAAAATGTATCTTAAAGAAAAGATATGAGAGTAGGGAATTTGTGAATTTTGCTTAGAAGATAAAGGAAATGAACCATCGAGTTGAATAAAATAGGGCAATATGTTTACTAACGAAACAACTATTAGCTTTACAAGAAGATATCTGATTAAATCTACTTTAATTTCTCCGAACAGAACGCCCTGTAGGCAGAGGCAGAAAATTTGTCCGATGTACCAGTATCCTCCAGCCAAAGCGCATGGTTTCATAACCCTGAATACCGCAATGTGACTGTTCATGGCTGTGGGAACGTAAAATTTTATACAACGTAAAGGCCAATTAATTAATTACGGAACACGAAATTGCACCACGCCTATATTAGTGTTCTCCCAGTACGAATTAATTAATTAATTAATTCGTACTGGGAGAACACTAATATGGGCGTGGTGCAATTTCGTGTTCCGTAAAAAAGGGAAAGTATATTTGCATTACCATGGCGACAGTTGTTAGGCGAATGCATCACAATATTACGGTACATACACAGTGCCTGTCGTTAATTACACTGTAGCCTAACTTTACTAAAACGGTAGCACAGTGAATAATAAATATAACTTCACTTAAAGAATGTGGCTATACCACACAGAGAATATCAAAATTATTGTCTTACGGTTTACGACGATTCCTATAAAACTTTGCATGCAATCTGTTATCTCCACCTCCATGGAATATTTTGCAGACAGCGGGTTCATCCGTAGAGTTGGTACCGATCCAGCAAATTACATAAAATCACAGCTTAGAAGGCTTCGTGCTTAATGGAGTATTAAGCTGAAAGTTCATGTAGTACGTAACAAAACAAACTGCATATGAAGATCCCAGTCTGCTAGTTCGTGAGGACGCATCTTCAGGCGAGTAGTTCCCGACGTTCCAAACAGTCTTAGTGTCTTCATCATCAGCGTCACGGACCGCTTAACACTTAAGATGAAGGAACTAAAATCCTTTGAAATGTCGAGAACTGTTCGCCCAGCCACACTCATGGGACTGGAACCTGCAACAACACCGTTGTGAGAACCTCAAATCTCGCGAATTTTTAAGCATCATTTACAATTTTGCTTTTAGTGTGTGACGTTTTCTTGTGCTTGTTTGCTTCTGTTACAGTCGTTTCTTGCATCAAAGATATTTCCCTTCTTATTAGGCACCTTTGTTACTTTACGAAAAACGGCCATTGTCTTCGTCATGTCTGTCTGTCTGTCCCGCCGTCCGCATGGAGCAACTCGGTTCCCACTGGATGGAATTTCGCAAAACTTCGTATGGATTTGTTTCATTAGCTTTACCTGCTGTCCGAACGTTACTGTATGAAATAACTAGATTTTCTATGAAATGAGGGTTTAAAGTTTGGAATGACTTTCCTTTGGATGTTGTAATTGTTCTAGTGTCATTCTGTAGTTTAACTGAAGACCGGCCATTGTTCGATAAAGTAAATACAGGGGTGCTGATAAGTCCTTAGCCCGACCAGAAAGGAAAGAAGCTACAGCGACAGAAGATTTTGACGTTCATATATCCTATTTATAATCATAATTGGAGGAATATTAGTACTATTTATGTATATAACAAGACTAGCATCAAACGAAATATTCCCACCATCGAACAAAATACATCGGGAAGTAGGTCGGACTAAGGACTTATCAGCATCCCGGTAGTTACTGAATGGAATAACTTGAAAATGTGAAATTGTTCCTCATTATAAACTGTAACTGTTTTCGCGTTATTGCGTGAAATAGCCAGTTTCGTTGTGTAATAACAAGTGGAGTAAGGAGCTAGTTCCTCACTGTAATTTTACAACTGTTGTCGGGATCATTCTATATTGTAAAAGATGTCGGAACATTTTTTGTGGAATAACTACATAAGGTTCTAGAATGGTTCCCCATTCCATATTTTAAATGAGGTTGGATTGTTATTATAAGAAATACTGAGTTAAAGTTTTCAGTCAGTCTTCATTCTGTTCTGAAATTACTCTCTGTTGACATTGCACGAAACACGTAGTTTAAGTGTAGAATGTTCCCTCTTCCTAGAATGTAACGATATCCGGCCTTTTATTTGCTAAAATGACTAGTCCTTCTTATTTTGTGGTGCAGAAACCCACCTCGGACCAAGGCTGCCTCACTATTGAGGTTACTAAATCACAAGCAATTAGACACAGGCCTGGTAGGAATACTCTGAACGAGTGATCAACTCGGCGCAGAGGCCGCCGCCTACAGAACACATAACAGGAGAGAAGAAAATCCATTACCTGGTAGAGATTCGAACCCGCGATTTCAGCAATCAAGTAGCTGCAGATCTATGCCTGATACCTCACGGCCACCGGGATCGGTGGACACCTAGTTAGACTGCTGCGTGATTCCTCATTCAAAAATTTGCTGACTGCCGTTTAATTACTATGTAAAAACTGTTACATAAAGCAGGCCTACCTAAAGAAAGCATTCATTCTTCTCTTCATTCCATGTTGTAAATAAATGTGTCCATATATGTAATAACCAGGTATTCTCTACATTAGCCTTATCGATAGTATACATTCAGAATGTAGAGCATCGTGGAAAGAATAATCTAAAATTAACGTAGCTGTTGCGTATAAATAAAAACGTCCCAAAAATTATCACTCATATTACTCGTAAAATTGTTTTATGTAATTAATTAAAAACATTGCTTCTTTTCTTTTCACTGTAAGTACTTGTAGCTGATTAGAAATAAAAATACAAGCATTACATGTGTAAACCATAGCCAAATGTGGAAAATGTGATGCCTCTACAAACGGGATTTTAAACTTTTAAAGCCTGGCGGCTCTTCTACGAGTATATACCACAGGGTTTAACATTTAGAAATTCTATTTCCTGGCCACAGATAGTGTTTCTGTGTTGCGTATGGATCTCAGAACTAACACTGATTATTTCCTTATACAGCATTAACTGACTGGTTTTTGTAACCGAGATGAAGGGTATTTACTGCGCGGTACGATCTGGACCTTTAAGTCAAAGATATTATATTTCATACTTAAAAGATTAATAACAACTTCAGTCAACATGTATGGCGAAATGCTTTATGAAAGACAGAATGGATTAACGTATGAATACTATGTTAGCTCCCTAAAATGATAGGCTTATGTCTAGTTAGGTAATAAACCTGCTAGACATTGTACTATGTTTGGTACACGGAAAAGAGTCCATTGGATCGTGGGAATTTACAGGGAGTGGATCCAAGGTCTTCGTGGCGGGGACTCAGCTTAAAGTTCTAAATGGTAGGAAACGGAGAGAACGACAAAACATTAACAAGCAGAAAATTGTACATTGCTTCAATTTGGGTTCTTTGTAAGAGTCAGGCTTCATTACTCAAAACAAACAGTAAGATATCAGAAAACGGAAACTACTCGTACTTCACAGCATGTAACGTACAGGTATATTACACCAAGGACGATGAGATGGGAGAGACATGTAACATGTATGTGGAAGATGTGAAATGCTTACAGTATTGTGCTCAGGAACTGTTAAAGGAAGAAGCAAATTTATGTTCCACTATGTAGGTTGACACTAACTTTTCGGACGAAGCCACTGCTTTTAGCTTGAAGGCTGAATATGGAGTTAAAATCTAAATTGTCGCATGGGAAAACAATTTGTTAGACCTAGCAGTAGATAGGAATATATTATTAAAACTGATCTTCAAGGAACCGTGGTTGTGTGCGAGAGTCAAATCGTTTTTGAGTAGTCCAGCCTTGGATTTCTGTGACGTGATGATAAACCTTAATATTCTATTAAGGGAGATAAATTTTTTACCCAGTTTTTGTAAATTATTAGTTTTATAATACGTCGTATTGCATCTTGGGATATGCTAGAACTTCGGCAAAAATCGCTCCACTTTTAAATAGAAGATAAACTGTGGAACTGCAGGTCAGTGGTTGTGCGTAAATAATCTTCTGTTTGGATATTATTTATGCTATTAAGTTCTCCAGTCATTTAATGCTCCCTCAGATTGAAATGAAAGCAGGCACTGCGTTCCTCTGACGAGTATATCTGTAGGACATTTGGGAAAATATACACCAATATTATAATCATGCGCAAGGAAGAACATGTTTAACTCAAGAAATACAGCGAACATTTGGCCTGCTTCCCTTAGCGGCAGAGAACAGGTGGATTCAAGGTGTAGATAAAAACAAACTTAATGAAAAACGAAACAGGTTTTGCGTGTTCTATTTGTAAATTTTTCTTGCATAACTTAAGGAGTCTACACCACAATTGTACAGCTGTACAACAGTAAAACTGTAATTACAAAACTTCACAATATACCTTCCAACATCCGATAATTTACATGTATATTTACAGCAGACAAGTTTCTTGGTTTCTGTTTTTTGCTTCTGTTTCCATGTGCGGTAGAGGGTAAATATGTAAACAAGATCCTCTTAAAACACTTTTTAACTCACTGTATCGAAGTCCTCTAATATATAAAAACTAACATAAAATAAGCAAATTAATAATAGAATTAACTGAGGTCATATTTACATCATAATTAAATACGGTTTGGACTGTGATAAAAGTTGCACGTATTCATAAACTGAAGAAAAGTTTGAAATTAAGGTATAACTTCTTATACTAGCAGTTAGTCCTTGAATCCGACACAGGATACAGGAATATGCTGGCCACTTTGCTTGGAAGAGCTCTTCTCTTCATCGGCTTAGGGTTTTGCTGTTTCCCTTCTTAAATTCTCCTTTAAACGACGTATCCCTATATCTAGGTCCGTTGGTTGTATTTAAATTCAAATTTGGATGTGGAATTTCCAAACTACCGTAAATATCTAAATATTTTCCTGTAGGTTTGTAGTTTGTTTTATTGTTTCCCTAAAGCAAATTTCACGCTTTTCGTGTAAGACTGTCCTCACTCTTAATTTTTTCGTACTTGGTATATACTTTGACTTTTTTACGGGGTTCTGACGATGGTAAATTTCATGAAGGATTAAAGTTTCTGGAGCCTAATTATCAAATTTTTACAAACACTGCTGGGAAGCAAATATCTTTCCGTCCTGACGGCACAAGCTGAGGTTACACTTACTCAGACTGGCTAAGTAGATTGTGTGACTCTTAGTAAGAGAACCGGATTTCTGAAGATTGTTGCTTTTAGAATACTAGAAAGTGGAAGAAATCCATAAACCAGTAACTCTTCGACATATATTTAAAGTTTCATTTCGTTCTCGAATTTTATTTGCACTTTTATCATTCTTAATCCAAGTTTTACTGCCATGTAAAAATGTGGAAACGACTATTACTTTAAAAACTGTTAACCGTAATTCCCTGTTCTATTCGTGATGTTCTTTTCCTCGTCCCTCCACTGTCTTTAAACTGTTTTTACGTCTTTATTTACATCACGGGTTTTTCTCAGATCTGTGAAGAAAATACATAGCAGGTAAAACGTACAAAAACATCCCATCCTTACTGTCCGAAGACTGTTGTCTTCTGAGATATGATTACAAGTGCTGTGGTAGATATGTGTTGCACAGAAACCTGTCCAGTTTTATTCTCCTACGATGAATAAGAAGGCACCATATTCCTTCCATTCTTCGGTCCTCACGTATCTGACTGAGCTGCGTAACATTCATAATCGCCACCTTATAATACTAGATGTCATTTAAAGTTTATTAGCCTTCAGTAATTTTTATATTCGGGCGTCCAGTAGTTAAAATTCTTTATTAACAAAAGTATATAAAAAACTGTATAGAATTTTAAGGTTTTAAAATCTGTAGTACGTCCAGAATGTACTGACTATGTTTTTGAAATATTTTGTTCCTGAGGAAATATCTTATAAATATTAAATACACATCTAAATAAATACAAAGGCATAATTTTAATTCAGTATAATTCTTGTCACACAACGTCGGATTGAAGGATCCTCACGTTAAAGTTTTGTCTGGCGGTGACACAAGTGGGTCACCGGGTCGCTCTCACGCTCCCAGCGTCTTCAGTGGTCTTCAAAAAGTATTGCCCTTACACGATTTGTGGTAGCTAGGGTTTCAATCAATAACTTGCACATCGCTGAATATGGATAGTAACTGTCAGCTATATAAGGTCAGGGACACAGAAGAACATCTGCTTTCAGAAACATGAAACCTGAAACTATTTGCTTCGGATAGAGCTGTCATTCCAAAACTGAAAAATTATATTTTGACTGTAAGGGAATGCCGTGTTTATTTTAACCGAAAGAATTTCGCACTGTGCTCTATTCAACAAAAGAACGATCACAAATTGTCTGTCTGTGTGTGCCTTTCCACAATACCACCAATTGCCACTTTAATTTTTGCTTTTATTTTAACAAGACGGTATCTCGACTGGCATGTTGACAGAAGTGTACGAGGATTGTACGTCGTTTTCGCAAAGTCCTCACACGGCCCTGTCCTGACCCAGATGATTCCACTCGAAATTTTGTTGTTTCTTTAGTGAATGCAAAGATTGCTGACTTGTAAGATATGACGCCGTGCAGTTTGGTATAGTCTGCCAACGCAGAACGACAATCACCAGACTACCCGGTGTCGCGTACCTTAATACAGTAAACGTCGGACGAATCCAGATCACGTTTTTACACCCTATTTCTTTAGTAACCATTTATCCTCCCGTGTGTTTCTACTTCCTAATAACGGTCCCTTCATGCCAAGGCTTCTGAACAATGTTTTCTTTTCGTATTTCAAATTTTTCTCCTACCCCATATATTGTCCCCTCATTTACTTCCCTTAATTTTATCATCCCAATAATATTTCTTTACAAGAAATTAACGGGCACTTTCTCTTATTCTCTGTCTCAATGTCAACTCTCTCCTTGGTGGCAAATTTTCCTCTGAACAACTGGTTTTCCACATCCTCAAAATGTATTCCTCCAGTAAGACGAGATACAAGTTTCTTACTGACACAAAATAGAAGGTAAAATTATAAGGTTGTGGTCCTCTGGCATGTGACGACTTGCAATTTTACAAGTACGTACCAACGCATCGGAAAAATCTATCGTCTATATCTTCAATGTAGACTGATGTGCTTACTGTTGTAGGTGCCGTAGCTATGCTGCACGTGCCAGAAGAAAGTATTACTTCCGACTTCTGTCTAGAAGGTTAGGCTTTCTTCCGTACACGCTCTCTAATTTGGCAGATAGCTGTCCTAACAACATTTCGCTGTAATTCATTGCCCCAGTATTCAGAGAAGAAGGCAGAAATTAATTCTGATAACAATATACTCGTATAATCTGGTAGACCTGCACCAAATTTCTGAGAAATATATTGCCTTCGTCTTCAAAGTGCATGTAAGGAATAAACTACACTTATTTCGTGGAATACAAACAATTTTATTTTAATTCAAAATTAATTTAACACAACGGGATGGCTTTCAGAAATATTGTTGTTACTAACCTGTATTATTCCATCAATCGGTACAAGAATCCCAAAAAGAAGACCCTAAACACATTTTGAATTTACAATGAACTTATTCTTTTTTTCGACAAAATAAATGTAGTTTGTGTAGTAATTAACAAAAAGGGATAGCTTCCATAAAGACTGCTATCACCTGTCAGCATTTTTCCATCAGTTAGTACAAAAATCTAAAGGAAAATCCTATCTTCCTTTAGATTTTTGTATTGACGTTTTCGCACTTTTTGAATTAAAATAAAACTGCGTTGTGTTCGACGAAATAAGTGTAGTTTATTCATTAATTAGCATAATTGGATGGTTTCCTTACAGACTGCATGTAAGGACTCAGTCTCAGAAACTGCATGCTTTTGGTAGATAGATGCCAAAGTGTCGGAGAAACCTACTGCCTCCACTTTCATGGTACATGTGTGTACTTACTCTTGAAAATGCAATGTAGCTGCGTAGGTAGACACCAATATTTCGGAGAAACCTGCTGCTAATCTTAAGGACAAAAAATTTAAGATAAAAACGAAGGTAGCATGTTCCTCCACAACTTTGATATCGATCTCCTAACTACCGGGTCTGTACGAAAGGAAGTGCATTTTTCTATTCCGCAGTTGGGGGAAATTCCGAAAGTAGGCGTCTATCTAGCATACTACACGGTAGGGCAACGCAGAAGGCAATAACCATAGCCACTGCCGAACATCACAACGTCCATTACCACAATTAGGTCTACAACCTGTACCATGCAGAAGACAGTATGTTATTGCTAATATTATAGGACGGAAATGTCCGTTCTACGTGGCCATACACTGGAGGAACAAAGTCACCACACCTGGGGAAACCTGCTGGAGGAAGAGGCATGTCTCTGTCTTCGCCCACCTGCAGTACGAGGGCCATACCAGCTCCAGCGTGGTACAACACGTGGCAGTGGAAGAACCAATAACCTGAAACATATCATCTTGTGTACAGATGTTACCAAGAAAGAAGCAAGTGACGTCGTATATGCAACGTTTAATTGCGTATTTTTAAACTACTGTGATTTTTGTAAGTACGTATAATTGTGTTACGGACCTTAAACAAAGGTAAATTCTCAATGTTTAAGTAAACACGCTATAAATATGTAGGGAAGTTTGGAAGTAGGCCTGTATCTCCACCCTTTCTTATTAATATTTATTGGCCAAATGAGATGCCCATGTCCCGATAATGTAACTCTTTGTGGACGGAAAGGAAAACACTGTCCCACTAAGGAACAAGTGATGGCAATTTAAAATGAAAGTAACTCCGACCGTCAGTAACTAGAGAGGGATTTAAATGCCGGAATATAAAAGTATATCTCCTTACACATTGTTGGTGTCTGACCAGTGAACGTTTTGCTACAGAGGAAAGGGGTTCCAGAACACTCTGGATAGTGGGCCGGGTGTGACCCAGAGAACTTCTAAACGCTGGGAAAGGAGTCCTTATCTCTCCCTGCCCGGAACTGCACCTCGCCTACTCGGTCGTCCAGCACGTGGCCTAGTCACTGTACTGATAAAGTGTCCTAAATGTCATTTTGTATAGTACGCGGATAGAAATATGGCTGTCTGCAAAGTGTCTGCTGTGCTCCTGTTGTTCAGGTTTGAAGAAAATAATCTGAAATGTAACTACACGTGTGTCACAAGACAAATAGAGAGGGGTAATGGGATTTCAAGTTGACCACCTGCTGCACCATCCTACCTACATTACAAACGTGATCCACATCAGAACAGTAACATTCTTTCTCAACATGACCGGACTTCAAACTTATTCCAGTTAAGTTTCCGAGTAACTTTATTCCGACATTATTAGCAACAAAGTACGAGCCGTTGTCGGCTTGTTTCCGTTTTCATGGGTGTTGGCCTCTCCATATTTTTCTCAGGCATCTAACATTTTTCTGCCAACTAGAATATGCTGATACACCAACTGGAAATGTCTCTGTCTTTGATTCATGATAAAATTTAAATCAATGCATCGTATAATCAATAATAAATACGTTTGTTTTGTATATACTTATTTATCCTCTTATTTCGTCATCTGTTTTGTGATCATGTAATATTATTTCTGTATTTAATTTGCAAGCAAGCTTTGGCATGGACTGAATATAAATTAGTTTCAAAGACAATGATACGGCTTCTTGATGGGGAGACGCCTCTCTAAACCACAACACTATGGTTGATAAAAATCTGTAATTGGTATATTGTCAATTATAATACACGAAGAATGTCTGCACAGAATATAAAATTACAACATAAATAGAAAAAGGCTTACTTCTTCAGCTGGTTAAGCAATTCTCCTTCTCTACAGAATGTCTGCACAGAATATAAAATTGCATCGTAACTAGAAGAAGGTTTACTCCTTCAGCTGGCTAAGCAATTCTCCATCTCTACGGATCCATTAACAAACTTGTGTAACTGTGTTTAAAAATATAGCCATTTTATCCCACATTGAACCAAATGAAGCAAAGGCCAAATCATCATATCCTAGTCTCAACGTATTCATTAGAATTGCAACCCAAGGTGCCTGACACTCACGGGTTCTATTAGAGAGGTTGTTTTAATTTTAACATTTCAAATTGCAATTTCCTATGAAAACCGAAGTGTTAAAATGAAGTAATTGACTTTTCATATCCTATTTAATATCTTCTTTTAAAATTCTCATATTAAGTTACATATAATTCAGCTCTTTATAAATCATGTAGCCAGTTTCTGTTATACGGAAAGCGCCCTACCTCTTCTCTGCAACGATCAATATATTAATGCTGCTTACGTAAAATAAGAAGCTGTGTGTTCTAGGAATTACACACGTATTCATTGAAAGGGGAGAGCGAAGAGCTTTTGACGTTAAGTAGGAGGTGCGTGCTCTAACATTTAATGTGAAACTTTGAATGGCTTCAGGGCTTAAGGCAGTATAGGACTGAGAGTATTTCTAGACAAAACAACATTGCTTATACCTTAGATTTTTCGCATGTAAAATGTACTAATTTTACGGAAGGGGTAACCCGGTCAATACAGTGACCGATTACAGGCTGCAAGACTGGGGTCATGTTCCCCATAAGGAATGAAGTTCCCTCTGTGTTGCAACGCACAAAAATTTCTTTCTGTTCCATGAATTGATTTTAGCAACGAATACTCAGAATTACCTCGGGTATGAAGAAGCGGCAGTCTGAAAGATGTTTCATGTAATGGAGAGATTGAGAATGAGTGGAGTTGTACCTGCATTCCAACAGATGTTCTTTACGTAATGTTTTCAGTACAGGAATATTTCTCACATACAGAAAATTATATCTAAACTTTTATAAAATATAATTTATTTTAATATTACTATAATATTATATGTTTCGTGCGTTGTATATAAATTAGTTTACAAAGCCAAGTTTACGTGCACTAAATACATACACATCAGGCGCTAGGAAGTCTCCTACTTGTTGCGGCACGCCCAAGGTGTCATCTTCAAGGAATCCGATCAGTAGCTAAAGTAGGGCCCTCAAACTGCCCATTGCTTAAAAAGTGGGTAAAAATACAGCCACATATTTGCACACGCATTAAAATTTTCAGCTAAAACACAAGAATGTCCACAACACAAATATCAAATCGAAGAGTGTAAGGCGAATTTTCACTGTGCTTTATTTCGATAAAATTGATGAAATTATTGGATGTAACGCCGCGCAGTTTGGCAGATTTTTTACAAAATTTCGAAAGAAAGCACTGTTTCTATGATCTTACCAATTAGTCGCACGAACTTCCGTTAAGATCTACAAGAAATATCTGTGGAATTTGTGGCGAGAAATCGGTG
>Ga0209628_10001646_pt1 | contig 14658 bp, 10 predicted proteins | sample TergutCu122P4_FD_187285 | JGI IMG/M metagenome (GOLD analysis project Ga0209628, IMG submission 187285) | Cubitermes ugandensis P4 segment gut microbial communities from Kakamega Forest, Kenya - Cu122 P4 (SPAdes) (version 2) | ecosystem: Host-associated > Arthropoda: Insects > Digestive system...
CCTATCATTGCGTAACGTAATTTTCTTGTGGCATCGCAGCTCATAAGATCATCCCTTTCTTAATATAAATAAATATTGGCTCTCATTTAGACGCGCGAAAAAGAAATGCATGCTTTTTGCTAACATTAATCATATATGTATACGTAAATATTTTCAATCGCTTTATTCGCAAATCATGCGGCGGACGACAGGGGCGGTCGTCCCAACGCGACGTTAACATTGCAAAAAATATCGCCGGTTGTTACCCGCGCTTATTATTTGCCCGCCTGCATTTCGGCGACGGAATCCAACACCGCGTCCGCCATGTATTCAAACTGTTCCGGCTTAAGCCCGTATACGGGCAAATGCGTAAACCGCTTGTGGAACGCTTCTTCGCATACCGGGCAGGTCTTGGCTATGGCCGCCTGATCGTATCCCCATTCCCTCAGGATGTCAAAATGGTATAGCGGGCCAAAGTGGGGAATGTTCGTCACTCCCTTGTCGGTAAGCTTCTTTTTTAATATCTGTGCGTCTCCTCCGGCGAGTTCGGGATCTATCTGCAGCTGATACAAATGAAAAACCGGGACGATGTCTTCGTTTCCCATATCCTGAGGGATAATTGCGGGATTTCCCGAAAATCTTCCGGTCAAATAGGCGGCGGCTTCCCTGCGCGCGGCCACGATTCTTTCATATCTTTGGATTTGTAAAGCCAAGCCAAGCGCGGCGATTTCCATCGTGGAACAGTTGCCCGGCATAAACGGGCCGTATTTGCCCGGTATGGAGGTGACGTCATACAGCCAGTGCTTTATCTTCCGGCTGAAATCCAGCCCCAGAAAGCGGGCGCGTTTCAAATGGGGACGCAGCTCCTCGATATTCGTGGTCAGGATGCCGCCTTCGCCAAAAGACGTGCTGTTTTTAACCTCATGGAAGCTAAAAGCCGTAAAGTCGGCGATAGTCCCGATTTTCCTGCCTTTATAAGACGCGCCGAAGGCGTGGGCCGCGTCTTCCAGTACCAGAATGCCGCGTTCCTTCGCCAGGGCCATGATTGGCTCCAGGTCGACCGGGTAGCCGCCGATATCCACGGGAACTATCATTTTTGTCTTCGGCGTTATTTTTTTCGCGACGTCCTTGGGATCCATGTTGATCGTATGCGGGTCGATATCCGCGAAGACAAGTTTTGCGCCGACGGATAACGGATATGCGATTGTCGCGATGAATGTTATTGCCGGCACTATAACCTCGTCGCCGGCCTGCAGGTTTGCGTATTTATATGCGATCTCGAAGCCCGCCGTCGCGTTTGCGACGAAGACGCATCCCTCCGTGTTCAAATACTCGTCGCATATCGCTTCCAGGCGCTCCACCTTTGGGCCCAGCGACAGCTTGCCGGGCGGCGACGAGATTCTTGATAATTTTTCGACTTGAACTTTTATCTCGTCGACGGTCTTTTCATACTCGGAACCTTCGCCCTGCATCATGAACTTGATGATTTCGACAAGGTCTTCGGCGTTGTAATTTTCCCCTACCGCAGCCCAAGGGACCGCCGTATCGCCGGTATTATACCGAAAATCGGAAACGCCCTTCTTTTTAGCCATATAAATCCTCCGTTGGCAATTCAATCGCCATTAAACGTTTATATACAATCATCGTTATACGTTTACATTTCAATCGCCATTATTTTTCTATATTCATGCGTCAATATGCGATAATGCCGCTTTAATGCCTGGCTCCGCGAATCATCGCGCGGATGTTAGCCTCCGGCGTTTCCCGCGGGATCATCTCGCCGCTGTTGAATATATACCCTCCGCCTTCACGCCCTACGGCCGCTATGCGTCTTGCTTCGCGATATACCGAATCCTCGTCCGCGTCCAGCAGGTATTTAATCGGATCGATATTGCCGATTATGCATATTCTATCGCCGACTTTTTGCTTAACGACTGCCATATCGACGCCTGGTCCGACGCTTAACGCGCTGACGCCGGTCTCGGCTTGGATTTGGATGCATTCCAAATTGTGCTCGCTTGCGTGGTAGAAGCTTAACCCCTTATATTCGGCTATCGCTTTCGCCAAGTCGCAGGCCCCCATGAAGGCAAACTCGCGGTATTGCGCCGGTGAAATCAAATGGCCGGAGGCGTTGCAATCGCCGACCCATATCGCGTCGGCGCCCGCCTTGATTTGCTCCGTAGCCCACATGCTTTGCATTTCGGTAAAGAATTTTATCGTTTCTATGAATAATTCCGGATCGTCATATAACAATAATAGCGATTCCGTCATTCCGTATAGCAGCGTGACGGAGGAAAACGGGGCGGCCACGCGCCCGGTGACGCATACGGTATCGCCAAGCTCATCTTTGATATTCTTGATCGCATCCAGCAAAACCGGCATTCGGCCGTCTTTTTGGGGATTCGGCATGGTAAGCCCCCTAAGAGTTTCCACCGTAGCCGGCAGATACTCGCACGTGGCCGGCAAAATATTGCCGGAACCCTTTACGCCTACGCCCAAAGGCTCGAACTCGATGCAATCGTCCACCTGAAGCCAGGCCCAGTCGTAATCGAGCCGTTTGATCGCCTCAATTTGCGTCTTAGCCATCAGCTTGGCGTTCCGGTTATACTCATTGTATATGACGCCGGCCAGGCGTACGTCCATTTCCTCGCTGCAGGCAAACACGGGATTGCGCTCCGGCATTTGCAGATTTACGCATTTTCGTATGTCTTCGATTACTCCGGAATACGCCAAAAATATCACCCTTTCATTCCCGGCATTGACGTAAGCAAAACGCGGATATCCTATGCATTGCCATTATATTTAGCCAAAAAATGAAAGTCAAGTTGACGCGTTTTAAAAAGATAACTACAATAAAATAATGTCATCAAGTTAAATCGTATAAAGCGGGAGCAAGTCATGGATTATAACGATATATTTTTAAATTGCCTAAACGTAGAGGAATCAAAACTCGGCTTTCTGGAAAAAAGATTCACTGAAAGACAAATCCAGTATTACAGTCCATTGAACAAGGCCGTGATGGATCGTATATTATCTACAAGCGGCGTCTGTATGTCGTTTATTACCAAAAGCCGGGAAATATCATTCGATTTCGCCGTAGAATCCTTTCCGCGCCCGTTCGTATGCTTCGACATCTGGGAGAATGACGCGTATACGCTTCCCGCGCGTTTTGACGACTATACCCGAAATGGAACCGTAAGTTATCTTCGCCGCCGTAAGGAAGAAAGCAAAATTACTGTATACCTTCCGTGCACTTGCGAAACCTATATTAGCGATATCAACATCGGCGCGTATAAGCCGGCGGTTAAACACGAAAAAAAATTATTGGTTATAGGCGATTCCATCGCGCAGGGAATGAACGGTATCTATCCGTCCTTCAACCCGATGACAGTCTTGGCGAATCATTTTAGCAATAATTTGCTTAACCAGAGCTATGGCGGCGGATATTTCAACGCGGACGGATTTGACGAGGACCTGGATTATGAACCCGATTTGATCGTCTTTGCCTTGGGGACAAACGACATGGATTTGTTCCCCGCCGGGCAAATATATAGTAACGCAGACTTACACATCAAAAAGGTGCGAAGGCGTTATCCGGCCGCTAAAACAATTATAATTACCCCGCTTTGGAGATACGAACTCGATAGTGATCCGTCTTATTTTAACATCTATAAAGACGCCGTATCCGCCATAGAAAAGGCAAGCCTGGAAAACGGCTGCATAACCGTTTACGGTTCGGCTCTTATCGCCCATAGCGAAACGTTTTTCGGCCCGGGCGACGTGCATCCGAACGATTTGGGATTCGCCCAGTACGCGTTGAACTTGGTAAAAACATTATACGCATTCGGCAAAAGCAAGCCAGACTACGCAAAAACCATGTATCCGTAGGGCGCGATGCCCACATCGCACCGAGTAAACATACCATGCCGAGCGTGATGCCCGTAAAAATCCCTGTAAATTGCTAGATTTCGGGCGGATATGGAATCCGCCCCTACTGATATATGGCTTGATTATTAACAATAAAAATACCCTAAATTCTCAAGGGCATTTTTAACGTCTTTGATAGAAATAATTTAGACAGGAATAATAAAAATTTAGCCAGGAGTAATAAAATTTTTATTGACTTCTTATGTTCATTATATAAAATGTATAGATATTCATGCTTAACGACGAGCGTCGCACACAGCGCACGCAAATGTACGTTATACCCTAATATTGACCGGCAGTTCAACATAGGATGGCGACGTACCGATGAAAAAAAAGCGCGATATATTTGCGATATTCACCAAACAGCATAGACTGTTTGTCATGCTTTTGCCCACCCTTGTCCTTGTAACGGTCTTTTCCTATTTTCCATTGACAGGCTGGATAATGGCGTTTACGGATTATCGGATTGGTTCAGACATGTTGTCGAACAGGTTTGTCGGGCTCAAGGAGTTCATATCGTTTTTTCCGTTTTTCGTTTCCTGGGTCATAACGTACAACGTATTCAACGCGTTCCTGGGCGTGGAATCCGGCGTTATAAACAATATAATCAAGTATTTCGGGGGCCGCGGAATAAACTTTATGGGCAATCCGGCATACTCCTGGGGCTTGATGGTCTTTATAACCTTCTGGAAATACATAGGCTATGACATCGTCATCTTTTTGGCGGCCATCGCCGGCATCGATCAGGAGCAATATGAAGCCGCTTGCATCGACGGCGCGGGGCGTATGGCCAAAATCAAGCATATAACGATGCCGGCCCTCGTCCCGACACTGGTCATGATACTTATTATAAATTCCGGGTGGATATTTTCAGCAAATTTCGAGCAATATTACATGTTTTATAATCGATCGAACTGGTCCAAGATGGAAGTCTTAAGCATTTATACGTACCGGTTCGGTTTTCAACGGCTGGACTTCTCATATGCCACGGCTGTAGGAGTGGTGCAGACGTTTGCAAGCATGTTGATGTTCGTCGCCGTAAACCGGATTGCGAAAAGACTGCGAGATCAATCGCTTATATAGTGATTTCTATTTGGAGCGATAATGGATTATGAGAAGAATAAAATATAGAATTTCACTTGAAAACATATCCATGGATTTCATGATTGCGGTTACGATGATTGTCATTACCGTCATCACATTTTATCCGTTCGTCTATATTCTGTTCTATTCGCTCAGCAAGTCCAGCGCGATCGGCACGCGACTGCTATCGTGGCCCCGCAGCTTTAACCTGGACGCCTACGCCCTTATGATCAGAAACATCTCGCAAATCCCGCGGGCATTCTTCATATCTTTATCGCGCACGGTCCTCGGCTCATTCCTGTCGATACTGGTCACATCGATAGGCGCTTATGTATTCTCCCGCAAAGAACTGCTGTTCCGGTCATTTTTGACGAAATACGTGGCCATCACGATGTATTTTTCGAGCGGGATGATACCGACTTATATTTTGATGCAGACTTTACGCCTTTCGGGAACGTTTTGGGTATATATCATACCCTCCCTGTTCAGCGTGTTCAATATGCCGTTGATCAGAACATATATCGAAAGCCTGCCCGAAGGGCTGCAGGAATCCGCCGTAATAGACGGGGCCAATGAATATGTCCTGTTTTTTCGCATCGTCCTGCCCGTGATTATTCCGGTAATAGCGGCCGTACCGCTGTTTTCCTGCGTGGGCCATTGGAACTCTTATTCGGACACGCTGCTCTATAACGCGGAAAAAAAGGAACTCCATACGTTGCAATATGTGTTGATGGTATTTGTACAAACCAGCACGGCCAGCCTGGAGCAAGCCAGGAGAATGGAAAAGATAAACGCGATAAACTCCTCGACCCTGAAGATGGCGCTGACTATCGTTACGGTAATACCGATTTTATGTATCTATCCGGCTTTACAGAAACATTTTGCCTCCGGCATACTGATAGGCTCTATAATTTGAATGTATATACAGCCCCACCGGAATCGCGGGCGCCAGCGCGATAGATCCTTCCACGGACGAAGGAAAGCTTGAAGCGAAGCTGATTGACTACAGGCTTAAGCAAATGGTGCCGCTGATGCTCGCGGACAGCGAAAGCGATTTCGAAAGGATGTTTCAGGATGCGATTAGCGGATACCGCAGTATGAACCCGGAAATCGTGTATGACGCGTTTGTCAAAATGTACAACGAGAAAGCCGAAAGAATCAACAGCTTAAGAAAGTGACGCCTTAAAATGTCCTGGACGAAAAGAGACAGGGTCTTGGCCGTCATGAACGGCGAAATACCCGATAGGGTTCCGATTTTTGAATGTTTGTTTCATGACGATGCGCTGACTTATTTCGGAAATAAAAAGCCTATACAAGCCGGCGACAGGATGTCCGCAATTAAAGGCTGCTCGGGATGCCTGGATCTATGCCATCCGATGCCGGCGCCGTCCGCCCCGCGCGAGGAAACGGGACCGGACGGGCAACGGGTGATAATCGAAAGGTGGTCCCGCTGGGATAACATACCGGATCTTAAGGAGCCGCCGGATAAAACCCAGGCAAGGTTCTTAAAAAAGGTGACGGACGAAATCGAGATTTTCGAGGCCTACAAGATAACCGCCGACGAAATAAGGCGTTTCAAGGAAGAGGCGGCGAGGTGCAATGCCGCCGCCGGAGACATGGTTTATATGCATTTCGGCGTCGAGTGCGCGCTTTTATCCTATCCGATCGAGCAGGCGATATATTTATATGCCGACAACCCGGAACTGATGCTGCGATGGAATAAAGCCGCGAATCGAATGAGACTGGCCAGGCTGGAGGCGCTGGTCGACGTTAACGACAGCCCGGTTATAATTGTCTGGAATGACTTGGGCATTAAAGACAGGCTGCTATACCCAATGCATATGCTTGAAAAATTCTTTTTTCCATATTTGCGGATGTGTTGCGAAATTGCCCATGATAAAGGCGTCAAGGTATTTTTCCATTCGGACGGGAACATATACGAAGCTATGGATCGGCTGATCGAATGCGGAATCGACGCATTGAACCCGCTTGAGACGACGGCGGGCATGGATTACGCACTGATAAAGGAAAAATACGGGAAAAAAGTCCCGTTGGCCGGCGGCATGGACGCCGTGGAAATTCTGGCCTTCGGCACGGCGGATAAGGTGGTTGAGGAAACCAAGCGGCTCGTGGAGATTTTGGGAAAAGGGGGCGGCTGGATGGCCGCCTCCGCCTCCGGGGAAATAGACAACAGCATGCCGTTCGAAAACGTTTTGGCTTTTTATGAAACCATATGGAAATATGGAGTCTACAAGTAATTTTTATGGGAGGTCGCAATGGACAAAATTAATATAGGCGTAATCGGCTTCGGGCATAACGGAAGGGCTTTTTGCGAGAGGTACCATCGGAATCCGCGATGCAGGCTGGCCGCGATTTGCGATATAAACAAGGAGCGGCTGCAAAACGCGATGGAGATATACGGCGCGTCAGGCGTCAAGGGATATAGCTTCGACGATGAGATTCTGAATGATAAATGCATTAATGCGATATCGATTCATACGCCCGACTGCTTTCACAGGGAGCCTTTCGTCAAGGCGTTGGATACGGGACACCATGTCTTTGTCGAGAAGCCGATGGCGGACAGCGAGGAAGACGTAAAGGCGATGGTAGAAGCCTATCGGCGGCATAAGGACAGGATTGCGCAGGTAGGGCATATCCTGAGGTTTGACAAATACATGAAGTTTGTAAAGCAGTTGATAGAACAGGGGACGTTGGGCGATATTTTTTACATGGAGGCGGATTACATCCACGATTTGCGCTACCAGTTGCACATGGAGGAATGGAAAGTTACGGCCGAAAGCCCGATGATCGGCGGCGGATGCCATCCGCTGGATATCTTGCGGTGGTTCGCGGGCGATGTCGTGGAAGTCAGCGCGATGTCCAACCATATCGCCTATCCGGAAATGAAGGAGGACGCGACGATTGTCGCCCTTTTCAAGTTCCGAAACGGAGCCGTGGGCAAGGTGACGACCTTGTACGGCAGCGTCGGCCCCAGGCCGTTTGGCAACAACATGTCGATTTACGGGACGTTGGGATCGATCGTCAGGGATAAAATTTGCATAAACGGAATGGGGGAAAATTGGCTGAAACTGCCCGAAAATTTCGATCCGTCGCACGACTATACACCGGAGATCGAACATTTTCTATCATGCATAGAAACCGGCAAAAAGCCCCTCATCACGCCGGAGGACGCGGCCAATACGGTAATCGCAGGGCTTTATTCGCTTAAGTCATGCGTGGAAAAGAGAACGTTGGCCGTCCCGGCCATATAAATGGTATGTTTGCTCGGCGCGATGTGGGCATCGCGCCCTACGGATACATGGTTTTATCAATGACGTCAGCGTAAAAAGTCCAGGAGCGAAGGTTGGATGACCCTCGCGCCGACGGCAAGAGAAGCGTTGTATACAGTTTCGGCTATCTGGAGAAGCAGCAGGGCCTTGGCCTCGTCCACGCTTTCGTTTTCGGATAGGAGGGTTTCCGCCACGATCTTATCGAGTTCCAGCCGATCCTGCGTCAGCTCCCCGCGGTTCATGCGCGCGCCAAGGTCCGTCCAAATCCGGTTGATATTGCCCAGCTGGGCGTCCGCGACGTCAAGCCACTTGCATATCTCCTCCTCGAAGCCGTCGACTCCCCCCATGACCGTCGGCGCGTTGACCGTACCCTTGCCGAACAATGCGGCCATTCCGGCAATGAAGTCGGCGTCGGGCGGAGTGTTTACGCTCTCTATCTTTATCGACGAGCCGATACCCCATGTGTAGGATTGCAATACCAAAAACAGGTCGTTGCCGTCCGGCGGCGCGGAAGAGCCGTCGGGGGCGGGATAGACGCGGTTGCCGTTTTTATCGACTATTATCGCCAGATTATAGTCGTTAGTCTCCGCAGATATTATATTAAGCGACAGGACGGGATCGGCAAGCGCGGCCTGATTTATATAGTCGGCGATGTCGACGATACTTGCGCCGGCGGGAAAGCCGCTTATCGCGACGCTGACCGGATCGGCCGTCGAGCCGTTTATTATGACGTTCATCACAAAGCCGGCGGGCAAGGCGACTATGTCCGAGGCGCGAAACGCCGATCCGCTCTTGTAAAAGCCGTGCGTAGGCTCGTTCGCGCCGTTCTTCACGATAGGTTCGGCGCCAAAAAGGAATTCAAAGAAGTCCTCGTCGATGCAGGACAATTCGATGGAACTGTTCGGACCTCCCTGAACAGTCCTGATTACGAGTCTCCCTTCGTCGATATCGCAGGTTCCCTGCCCTTTCAGCTGATCGTCGATTTTTTTCATTATCTGCCGCAGCGTCATGTTGTGCGGGTCGACGGCGGGATCGCCGTCGTCGAGTTGAATCGCGGCGCTGAAGACGCCGTTTATCAGTACGCGGATAACCGGGGACGTATAGGTCGCGGCGGGAGGCGGCGGACTCCGGAATGCGGTTATGTCGGCGACCGGTTCCCGAAAGTCGCGCGAACCCACCATCTTGCCTTGCAATTCCTGGTTCCCTTGCTTCTTTGACGGCGTGACGCCGAATAAATCATATATCTCCTGGCCGCCGGCGACTTCGACATAGCTTTGCGGGCCGAAGCTTTCGGAAGTCAGGCAAAACCTGCCGTCCTCCACGGTGCATTTTACCCACTTCGTATCCGTCAGGGGGTTTGCCATCTCGACGGAGATCTGCCTGTTTATCTCCGCGACGATTTCGTCAAGCCGCGCGTTCGTCAGGTCCCTGATCGTCGAAGCCGGCGCAGCCGACAGATCGATGACGATCGGATCGGATGATCTATCCACGATTATCGAAAAGGGGTTGAAGGACGATACGTCGACGGTCGGATTCGTCAGGCTTTTGCTGGACGTCAATACCGCGCCGCCGACCGCGGCCTGTGACCCCAGCAGGAACTGCGCCGATCCCGGCGCCGCGCCCGCGGCGTCCGCGACGACGATTCCCGCCCCGGAAAAGCTACGTATGACCAGGTTGCCGTTTTTATCGAGGCTCGCGGCGCCGTCAAGCCCCAGTTTCTTATTGATGAAGTTAAGTATCTGATCGCTCGTCATGCGGTTTACGTCCTTGACGTTCGCCTCGTCGAAAAGTACGGTCTTGGGGGCCGCGCCGCCAAGCGTGATTTCGACGCCGATGCCGATCATGTCGAAAACCCCGGGGCCTTTCAGGCTCAACGGGGACGATCCGATGACGGTGGCCTTCGCGTCGAGTATCGCGAGCACGTCGTCGATATCCTGCACCAAGGCCGATCGCGCGGGAAGGTATCCAACCGGATCGCTCAGGTTAAAAAGGGAGTCCCCAGTAACGTTTACCTGCAGCTTGTTGGTTACGCCGACTTCATAATGGATTTTTTCCAATTGCGATACGACTATATTGAAGAACCCGTTTGCGTCGAGGAGCGGGGTGTCGGATTTGTAGCCGGAAAAAATATATCGCCCCGAATACGAGCTGTTGGCCAGGTTTATGATTTCGTCCTTCAGCTGCTTGACCTGGCTTGCGATCGCCTTCCTGTCGTCGTCGACGAGAGTGCCGCTGTTGCTCGCCTGGACGACGCGCGTGCGGATTTCGGTCAGCTGCATGTTCAGCGATCTGATCGCGGTCTCAGTCGTCTCCATCCAGGCCATCGCGCTGTCCGCGTTCTTCTTATATTGGGTAAGCACCGACATGTCGGTGTTGAGCTTTAAAGTTCGGGCCGCGATGACCGGGTCGTCTGACGCCTTTTGTATCAGCTTTCCGGTCGACGCCATCGTCTGGTATTTAGACATCGACGCCAGACTCGTCGATAGGTAGCCGATCATATTCGCGATCAGCATATTGTTCGTTACTCTCATGCTAGACTCCTTGCCGGCGGCTCCCTTTAATAAAGCCCGAGCCTGTTTATCAGCGTTTCGTATATCTGGTTGAAGGCGTTGATCATCATCGCCGACGCGTTGTATGCGTGCTGCTGCCGTATCATGTTCGCGAACTCCTCGTCCTGCCAGACGCCCGAAATCGATTCGCGCCGCGTCTTCAGGAGCCCTATGAACTTTTCCTGGTTTTCGAACAGGAACTCGGCCTGGTTCGTATCCACGGCCGCATCGGTCGTCAGCGCCTGCATGAAATCTTCCGCGCGGCCTTCGGAAAACATGTGGTTATTAAAGCGTTGGGACAAGACGGCCAGCAGGTTCGTGTTGTCCTCCACGTCGCCCGCCTTCGCGGACGTCGCAATCAATATCGGGTTGTTGATTATATCGGACGATACCGAAAAGTTTTTGGCCGTCATTTTATTGTACGCGTTGGATATCGCGTTTATATTATCCGCATATTCCCTGCCGCCCGGATCGAGCCCGTATAGCGACGGCATCCTGAGTTCCGACAACATCAGGAATTCGCCGGTCGAACATTCGTTGCCGCGGCTGTCCCCGTATGTGAAAAAACGCACGGCGGCAGGCGGCTCGCCGGGATCCTGCGTAATATTGTAGCCGGAAGCGTGGCCGGTCAAGACTTCGTCGCCTGATATCGCCTTGTCGCCGCTTAAGTCGATGAAACCTTCGTTGAACGCTTTTGCGAACGTCCTTACATATTCGTTCAATTTTCGCAAATAATATGGTATTCCTTTGTATCCGCATGTCTTAACCGCGCGTACGATGTCCTTATTGCTTGTAAGCGTCAATTGCGAGCTTCCGGGCGGCAGCTCGGTCAGTCCCAAAGCCGCCTTGATTGAAGGGGGCGCGGTCAGCTCGAAGCGTTCCAAGACCGCGGTCGCAGCGACTGGCGCGCTTCCGCCGCTTGACGCGATGCCCGACAAATCGATGAACAGTTCCCCGGAAGCGGTCGTCGTGACCCGCGCGCGGTTTTCGGGACTTGTCAGTATACCGGCCTGTTCATACAGCGCCGCGTTTATGCGGCTCTCCAACAGGGCGGCGATATCGGCGGCAGACATCGCCTCGACGTTCAATATGTAATCGTTGAAGGCAATCGGGACATTGACGGTCGCCGGCGTTCCGGCGATCGTTACGGTCAGCCGCATATCCAGCTCCGTCGGCGGAACCGTAAGCATGTTGAAGCGGGCGCATTGCGTCAATCCGGAATTGCCGTCCCTGACGTCCAGGAGCCCGCGCAGCTCGCCTCCGGTGATAACCGCGGGTTCGTCCTTGGATGCGAACCTTGTCCATACGACGTCGAAAATGCCGTTTATATCCTCTTCGTTTAGTTTCTCCTGCCGGCTTACGCACTTTAACTCGTTCACCACGCTTGTCTTAGAGTCAAAATGCTGCAGGAACTGGGTGCCGCCTATATAAATATAAAACCTCATGTCGTCTGCGCCGCTCGGGAGCTTGCCGAAGTTATGCTCGCCGACTTCGACGTTTACGAGCCCCGACAGCTCCTCGACGAGAAGGTCGCGGGCGTCCCGCAAGTCGTTCGCCGCCTCGCCCAGAATTTCTATCTGGTATATCTGTTTATTCAGCGTCTCGATCCTATGCCCCAGCGAATTTATCTGCTCGACTTTCACCTTGACGTCAAAGTTTGTGTCTTCCTGGATTTTTTCAAGGTTTTCAGCAAGGTTGTTGAAATACGTCGCCATCGTTATCGCCTGTTCCTTCGCGACCGAGCGGATCGACATATTCGAAGGATCCTTGGAAAGCTCCTGCAGCACCGCGTAAAACTCGTTTGTCACCGAGTTGAAGCCCATGCCGTCCGCGCCGCCGGCTATCCGATATTGTATCTGGTCCACGAGCGCCGTCTTTTGCGCCCATTCGCCGCGTATCGTGTTCTGATACCTGATTTTCTGGTCGAGGTAAAAGTCGCGGATGCGCGTGACCGATCGCACGTCCACGCCCGCGCCGACCATCCCCGTCTTGTTATACAGGCGTATGGGGCTCGCGGCGCTTTGCAGCACGACTTGCCGGCTGTAGCCTTCCGTTTGCATATTCGCCGAGTTGTGCGCCACCGTATCCAGATTTCGCTGCGCCGTAAAAAGCCCGGTCAGCGAAACGTTCATGCCGTAAAACGAACCTCTCATATATCAATCCCTCAATTACCTTCCGACATGACCTAATCTGGTCACAATCGTCTCTATCATGTTGTCGATTACGTTCAGGACCCTTGCGGCCGCGTCGTAGCCGAACTTGAACTTCATCATGTGCGTCAGCTCCTCGTCCATCGAAACGTCCATGATCGAATGGCGCATCCGGTTCAGCGAAGCCGTCGCGGTCGTTTGGTTGTTAAGATAGCGCAGGGCTTCCGCGGCCCTGTTCGATATCGAATAAATCGCGCTCCTGTAGTAATCGTCAAACGTCGTCTTTCCGACGTCGGTGCATATCGACCGGGGCATGTTCCTCAGGTTCGCTATCGCCCTCGCGACGACGTTGTCTTCGGTCGCGCCGGACTCCGACGCGGCTATGAAGTTCAGCCCGTTCGGCTCCAGGAATTTGGGATTTATCTTGATGTTTCCGGGTTCCAGCGGATACTTCGGGTTGATCGGCACGAAAAAGTCCTCGCCGTCCTTCGGCGGCACTTCTAGGGTTTTGCCGCCGCGATGCAGTTCGTTGACGCTCCTGCATATGATGTTGACAAGCGCGCCTATTCGCCGCCTTACGTCAGGCAATATTTGATTGCTCTCCGGAATCATGCTGATGCGGTCGTTGACGCTGCGGTTTATATAGTCGTTGACGTCGCGCATTATTTCCGAAAAGCTCCTGGCCTGCCATTCGTTCCCGACGACTTCGTTATAGTCGACCGAAGCCCCGCCCGTAGCCGCGGCAATCACGTTCCAGCCGAACGGCGAGGCTACGGGGCCGCTACCGCTGTTTTGCAATTCGTTGGAAGTCACGACGGTCAGCGACATCCCGATCGCCTTAAGCCTGTCGGCATATGCCTCGGCGTTGGCTTCCGTGACCGCGGCCGAGCCGTCTATGCCGCTCCCGGTAAACATGACGGCATATCGGTTGGCGTTCTCCCGATAGGCGACGCCGCTTTCCAATATGTCCAGGACGCCGCCCGGACCGCCGAAATTGCCGTTCGGGACGCCGCCTGCGGACGAAAGGAACAATACGTCGGATATAAAGCCGTCGACGGCATCCTTAGAATATTCGCCCGCCAACGAGGCCGTCGAGCCGGAAGTCGTCACGAGCTTGACGTTGAAATCCAGCCCTTTTTTAAAAAGTCCCTCTATATAATTGTCGATATTGATCTTCAATTGCTCGAGATAGGCGCCGCCCGCGTCTTGCAAGTCGATTATTATCACGACGTCGGCCGCCGTATTCGGCGAGCCGTTCGTCAGGCTGCCCCGTCCGAACAGTACGTCGCCTGCGATCATGCCGTCAAGCGGGCTGCGTGGATCGAACCATCCGTTCGAGGCCGAAACGTCGGGCAAGTATATCGTATCACCGCGTGATTCAAGTATCCCCTTTAGCTTGCATTGGCCGAAGACCAATTCTTCAAGTATGGGCGGGCTGCCTTCCCTCATTACGGCAAACGCCTTGTTGAACATGCCGGTTTCGGGCGTCTGCATCGTAACCAGGCGTTTCGCTCCGTCGCGGTATACGAGGTATATCCCATTCGCTATGACGTCGTACATGCCGTCGTCCCGCTCGTAAATCTCGCAGTCAACCAATGACGATATTTGATCCAAAAGAAGGTTGCGGGCGTCCATCAGATCGTTCGGCGCCTCGCCTGCCAATTGCTCGCTTTTTATAAT
>Ga0209628_10001647_pt1 | contig 14654 bp, 11 predicted proteins | sample TergutCu122P4_FD_187285 | JGI IMG/M metagenome (GOLD analysis project Ga0209628, IMG submission 187285) | Cubitermes ugandensis P4 segment gut microbial communities from Kakamega Forest, Kenya - Cu122 P4 (SPAdes) (version 2) | ecosystem: Host-associated > Arthropoda: Insects > Digestive system...
CACCCCCACCCCTCCAAATTCGCAGCAACTTTGCCGAAACCGCGTTTTTCTATCCCAATCTAACCACCAACGAAGCCGGCGAACTCTTCTTAAACTTCACTATGCCGGAGAGTTTAACCCGCTGGAACTTCTTGGGACTTGCCCACACCAAAGACCTGAAAATTGGCACCATCAACGAAGAGATTATTACCCAGAAAGAACTGATGGTAATGCCCAACCTGCCAAGATTCTTCAGAGAAAACGACAAAATGACCATCTCCGCAAAAATTAACAACATCTCCGAAACCGAGATCACCGGCACCGCAAAAATCGAATTTTACGATGTAGAAACCGGTAAGGGTGAACTGCTGTTCGCCCCAACAAAAAACATCCCATTTTCCGTCCCCAAAAACGGCAACACTGTGGTTGAATGGCAAATCGCCATTCCCGAAGGCATATCTGCGGTAGGTGTCAGAATTATTGCCGAAGGGAAAAACCACTCCGACGGCGAAGAGCGTATCCTGCCCATTCTATCCAACAAAATGTTAGTTACGGAATCCATGCCCCTTCCGGTAAGAAAAGCCGGAACAACCTCATTTAACCTCAACAGCCTAAAAAATAACAACTCACCCACTTTGCGTCATGAAAGTTACACCCTTGAATACACGGCAAATCCGGCGTGGTATGCGGTGCAGGCGCTCCCCTACTTAATGGAATATCCGCACGAGTGCGCCGAACAAGTGTTCTCCCGCTTTTATGCCAACTCATTATCGGCGCACATTGCCAACAGCGACCCGAAAATAAAACGCGTATTTGAATTATGGAAAACCATCCCCAACAGCAAAGCCTTGTTATCTAATTTAGAAAAAAATCAGGAGTTGAAAGCCTTGTTGATTGAAGAAACACCCTGGTTGTTAAACGCAAAAGATGAAAGCGAAAGAAAACGCAACATCGCTATCTTGTTCGATTTGAATCGCTTGGCAAACGAAAGCGGCACAGCCATAAAAAAACTTTCGGAAATGCAGACAGGCAGCGGCGGTTTCCCGTGGTTTAGAGGAATGAGAGAGAGTTGGTATATTACGCAACACATTGTGGGCGGTTTCGGGCATTTAGACAAACTTGGCGTTGCCGACATCAGAAACAACCAAACTGTTTGGAACATGCTCACAAAAGCGGTTCAGTTTTTAGACAAAGAGTTGGAAAAAAGTTACTCCGACCTGAAGAGATTTTGCGATGCCAAATGTTTGGAAAAGGATAATTTGGGCTATATGCAAATCCATTATTTGTATGTGCGTTCCTTCTTTATTAATGATGTGCCTATACAAAAATCAACCGAAGAGGCTTTCAACTATTATAAGAAACAGGCGGAACAATATTGGACCAAGAAAGATTTTTACATGCAAGGCATGATTGGGTTAGCGCTGAACAAATTCGGCGAAACCAAAACTCCCGATAAGATTGTTGCCTCGCTGAAAGAACGCGCCCTGAGTAGCGAAGAGATGGGAATCTACTGGAAATACAACAGCGGTTACTACTGGTACCAAGCACCTATTGAAACACAAGCCTTGCTTATTGAACTGTTTAGCGATATTGCAAACGATAAAACCTCAGTAGAGGAGATGAAAGTGTGGTTGCTCAAACAAAAACAAACGCAAGATTGGAAAACCACCAAAGCCACCACCGAAGCCATTTACGCGCTGTTGCTTCAAGGCACAAACCTGTTATCGGAGACCGATTATCCCATTATAAAAATTGCAGACAAAACCATTGACGCCGCTGCCGACCCGGAAATAAAAACCGAAGCGGGCACCGGCTATTTCAAAAAACGCTGGGACGGCTCACAAATAAACCAAGATTGGGGAAATGTAAGCGTTACCAAAAAAGCAAACAGCGTGTCGTGGGGAGCGGTTTATTGGCAATATTTTGAACAGTTGGATAAAATCAAACAGTTTGAAGAAACACCGTTAACAATAAAAAAACAGTTGTTTGTAGAACGCAGAGAGGGCAACAAAATCGTTATCGTCCCCGTAGGGGCGAATAGCAATTCGCCCAACTCACACCTGCAAATCGGCGACAAAGTAATGATTCGCATCGAAATCCGCGTGGACAGAGATATGGAATATGTACATTTGAAAGATATGCGCGCTGCCTGTTTCGAGCCGGTGGAGTATCTATCAGGTTATAGATACAAATCGGGCTTGGGCTACTACCAGGGCATCAAAGATGCCTCCATGAACTTCTTTATTGATTACTTACAAAAGGGAACTTATGTATTTGAGTACGAACTGCGTGTATCGCAAAAAGGAGAGTTTTCCAATGGCATAACCACCATACAATCTATGTACGCACCGGAGTTTACCTCGCACTCGGAAGGAGTAAGGGTAACAGTGCAAAATCATTAAAACAGGTTATTGACTTGGCAAAGTAGTTTATCGAAATAATCTGAAAATTTTTGCTATTTTTGCCGCAGGTTGTAAAAAACAGCCTCCATAAAACAAAAAACAAGAACAAAAGAGTTATGATAAGTACTGTGCTGAGCACATATAGTGCGCAAAAAATTTTACCTCTATCGGACATACAAAAAGAGATGCCCAATATTGAAAAAGCCTACCGTGCGCTCGTTTCAAAAACCGGAAAAGGATACGATTTTTTAGGTTGGCTTAATCTTCCCATTGAAGTAATGCCGGATGAAATTACTGCATTGCATCTTACTGCTGAAAGATTATCTGCCATGGCAGAAGTTGTTGTAGTAGTGGGCATTGGGGGCTCCTATCTGGGCGCCCGTGCGGTTATTGATGCCCTGCAACATCCGTTTAAATCGCTGTTGCCTAACGATAATAAGCCTTTGGTGCTTTTCGCCGGAAACAGTATGGGAGAAGATTATCATCAAGCACTGATGGACGTGCTTGCCCTTAAAGATTATGCCATAATTGTAATCTCTAAATCGGGAACTACAACAGAGCCTGCTATTGCGTTTCGCATTCTAAAAGAGCATTGCGAAAAAAAATATGGCAAAGAAGAAGCGCAAAAAAGAATTGTTGCCATCACCGATGAAAAACGGGGCGCACTCAAAAAACTGGCTACTGAAGAGAATTACGAAACTTATGTTATCCCCGATGATGTGGGCGGGCGCTATTCGGTGCTTACTCCTGTGGGGCTGCTGCCTGTTGCCTGCGCCGGATTCGATGTCAGAAAACTGTTGAACGGCGCCATAAATATGAGAAATAACCTGTTCAGACATCAGGATTATGAAAACAATATTGCCATGCAATATGCGCTACTGAGGTATCTTTTGTATAAAGAAGGGAAAAAACTTGAGTTATTGGTGGCATACGAACCCCAACTGTTTTTCTTTATTGAGTGGTTTAAACAACTCTTTGGCGAGAGCGACGGCAAAGAGGGAAAAGGTATTTTTCCTGCCGGTGCCATTTTCTCTACCGATTTGCATTCGTTAGGGCAATATATTCAGGAGGGAGAACGCCATCTGTTTGAAACGGTACTGTCGGTTGAACGGGTTAACGCTCATTTGCCCATTCCATTCGAAAACCATGATTTAGATGGTTTAAACTATTTGCACCAAAAAACCATTCATGAAATCAATCTTACCGCTGAAGTGGGCACACGCTTAGCGCATATCTCCGGCAATGTACCCAATATCCGTATTATTATTCCCGAAATTACGGAAGAAACGTTGGGCGAATTGATTTACTTCTTTGAATTTAGTTGCGCTCTTAGTGGTTATTTATTGAATATCAACCCCTTTGACCAGCCAGGCGTGGAAGCCTACAAAGCGAATATGTTTAGATTATTAGGAAAAAATTAACATGAAAAAAATCGCTATTGTTAACGGTGTAAATCTCGGTGAGTTAGGCACAAGAGAAGTAGATGTGTATGGACACACCGATTTCCATTCTTATGTAGAGATTTTACAACAACGCTACCCTGAAGTAGAACTGCTCTACTTTCAATCTAATAATGTAGAAGACCTTGTAAATTTTATGTTGCAACACAAACATTGCGACGGCATTATCTTAAATCCGGGGGCGTTTACCCATACCTCAGTTATTTTGGCAGATACCATTGCTGCTATTCCTGCTAAAGTTGTGGAAGTGCATATTTCAAATTTATTTGGTAGAGAGAATTTTAGAAAAAATTCGTTTATCGCTTCAAAATGTTGTGGGTCATTGAGCGGTTTTGGACTCGCCGGATATGAATTAGCATTATTTTTTTTAACCCATTAAACTTCATTAAAATCAAATTGTCATTAATATTCAAAAAAAATTAAATCAATGAAAAAGTTATTATTATTATCACTCTTATGCATTTTATCTACTGCAATTTTTGCACAAGTAGAAGCACAACCCGCAAAAAAATCCAGCGGAAAAAAGAAAGAAATTGTTGTGGAAGATACTCTTCCTAAAGTTCCTGTTATTCAATTTAAGTCGTTAGTTCACGACTATGGCAACATTTACAGAAACAGCAACGGAGAATGTTTTTTTGAATTTACGAATACCGGTAAAGCCGATTTACAACTTACGAATGTGTCCTCTTCTTGCGGTTGCACAGTACCGGAGTGGCCCAAAGACCCCATTCCTCCCGGAAAATCATCTTCAATTAAAGTAAAATACAACACTGCCAATGTGGGCACTATTAATAAAAGTGTTTTTGTTGACTCAAATGCAGGAGAGAGAATCACGCTGCAAATTAAAGGTACTGTTTCCGAACCGCCAACAGAAATAGTTCCGGAAAATAAAACATCACCCATGATGAAAAACGAATAGCAATTGTTAATTATTAATTGTTCTATGAAAAAAATTGCATTGTTTTTGATGGGTTTTATGTTCTTTTTTTCTTGTGTTGTGGCACAAAACAAACCCAAAAAAGAAGCAGAACCTCCTTATGTTCCCAAAGTTACTACAGGTGCAGAGATAGAATTTGATAAAATAGCTTTCGATTACGGCACTTTAGAAATTGGTAATGTTAAGACTGGTGTATTCACCTATACTAATGTAGGAAATAGACCCTTAGTGTTGTTCGATGTTATTGTTTCCTGCGATTGTACTGAAGTGGAATGGCAAAAAGAACCCGTAATGCCCGGAAAAACAGGAACAATTAAGGCAGTTTATACCGCCAAAACCCCAGGCTCAATAGCCAAACAGATAACGGTGCAATCTAACGCCCAAACCGATAGAATACGGCTACAACTGAAAGGAAATGTAAAAGAATAAGTTATTCCATCGCAAATGCAAACCACCCTATATTTGGTTGGTTTTCAAAAGAATGGCATTTTTTCATCTGACCATTACAAATTTCATTACCCATAGAACGAATTTGAACAGTTTCAAATTCAGAAAAATGTTCAAACAGCAGGCAGGATATTTGTTCTTTTGAAGCATTTCCTAATATTTCATTAACAACGATTTTGTTCTCCCCAGCGCTGAAAGAAAAAAGAGTGGTATCATATTCACAAAATTGCGTACCATTTTCACTCAAAAACTGAAAAAAATCTTTATTCCAATTTATGTAACAACTGTTTGCAAGTTTTTGATTTCTCTTTTTTAAGTAGGCTTCCGGAGTGATGGTAGTAATAGAAAGATACTCTTCTATTTTTTTTACATCCATTCTATTGTTGAGTTGCTTGTTACGGTTATTAAAAAAAGTATGTTCGCAGTAAAAAAAATCTTCAAATCCTAATTTCCGATAATAGTTTGCTAAAGAGGGGTTGGCGGCGTGCAAAAAAATTCCCGCAATATTTTCATGGCAAGCATCTTTATAAATGGTTGCCAACAAATTTTCCATAATACCAAGTACACGAAATTTGGGGTGCGTTGCACAGGCATATACGTATTTTAAATCTTGGTCTATAAAACTTGACCCGAGAGCCAATGTGGTTGGTAGTGCAAATGCCATGGCCACAACGGCATGTTTAATCTCGCATACATAACAATTATCTATACCAAAATGGGTAATAAAACAACAAATGTAATCATCGGAATCGCCAAAAACTTCTTTCCAAAGTTTCTTTATTACTGTTGTATCAGAAATCGTTGCTTTTCGAAAATACATTTCTTATTCCATGGCAAACCTTGCGTAAATACTGCATTGAATAATAATTTTTTTAAATGCTAACACAAATTCATCCTCTCTAACATCCTCAATTTCATCATTTGAAAAAATGTTATTATCTCTAATAATTAACGGTTTTCCCAATTTACCGCCAAGTGCAGAAACCAACAATTTTGCTTTCTCTTTCGCGTCTAAAATCGCTTTCGTTTTCACCTCCTGTTTCAACCCGTTTATATTTGAATGGGTAACAGAGATTATTTTTGCATCTTTGATATTCAAATCGTTAAACACTTGAAGTGCGCCTACCAGCATCGAAACATTGGAAACCGTTAACGAGTATCTTTTTTCATCATTTGTATTTTTGCTTCTCTTTACAATGGTAACATATTCTTCGTTTAATATAAGGGGAGTCAGTTTTGATACATCCACTCCGGCAATTTTAAGCATATTTTTCATTTTGGCTTCCTGTTCGGCAACAGTAATTTTGAAACCTCCATCATAATACTCTTTTATATTAATTTGAAGATTAATCTCATCAGGAATAACTATTATTTGTGCGCTTCCGGTTACTTCGATGTGCGGAGTAGTTTCAATATTATTTTGTGCCAACAACTTACAAGGCGCAAAAAATAAAAAAATGAAAAACGGAAAGCAGAATGCAACAAGGTGATTTTTTATTGGGTTTGTTCTCATAATAAAATTTTTTAAGATTATATTTTTTCTAACGTTACTTACAAACGACTAATCTAATTTCAAAACGGCTAAAAAAGCCGATTGTGGTACTTCTACATTTCCAATTTGGCGCATTTTTTTCTTACCTTTCTTTTGTTTTTCAAGAAGTTTTCGTTTTCGGGTAATATCTCCGCCGTAACACTTAGCGGTTACGTCTTTACGCAACGCTTTAATTGTTTCTCGGGCAATGATTTTAGTGCCAATAGCTGCTTGTATGGCAATATCAAACTGTTGTCTTGGGATAAGTTCGCGTAGTTTCTCACAAATTTTCCGGCCAAATGGGTAGGCGTTATCCACGTGAGTTAGCGATGAAAGCGCATCCACCGAGTCGCCGTTTAGCAGAATATCTAATTTCACCAACTTTGCCGGTTTGTAATTAGAAATATGATAATCAAATGATGCATAGCCTTTAGAGATACTTTTTAACTTATCGTAAAAATCAAACACAATTTCGCCTAACGGCAGGTCAAAAGTTAGTTCCACTCTATTGGAGGCTATATATATTTGATTAAGAAGTGTTCCCCGCTTATCTAAGCACAATTTCATAATCGAACCGATGTAATCGGCTTTGCTGATAATTTGGGCGCGGATGTAAGGTTCTTCCACATGGTCAATATTGCTGGGCGCAGGCATCCCCGAAGGGTTGTGCACCTCAATGAGTTCGTTTTTAGTGGTAATCACATTGTATGAAACGTTGGGCACCGTAGCAATTACATCCATATCAAACTCTCTGTCTAATCTTTCCTGTACAATTTCCATGTGCAACAGCCCTAAAAAACCGCAACGGAATCCAAAACCGAGAGCGGCCGAAGACTCCGGCACAAATGTTAGCGAGGCGTCGTTAAGTTGCAGTTTTTCCAACGAGGCACGTAGTTCTTCATAGTCATCAGCGTCGGTAGGATAGATTCCGGCAAAGAGCATGGGCTTCACTTCCTCAAAACCTGAAATTGCTTTTTCACAAGGTCGTTCAACATGCGTAATTGTATCTCCAACACGCACTTCCACTGATGTTTTGATGCCGGAAATGATGTAACCCACCATCCCAGCCGTCATTACATCTGAAGGTTCCTGTTTTAATTTCAAAAAACCGATTTCATCTGCATGATACTCTTTTTCGGTAGAGATAAACTTTACAAAATCGTTTTTAAAAATTGTGCCGTTGAAGATTCTAAAATAGGCAATGATTCCTCTATATGAATTAAATACAGAATCAAAAATCAATGCTTCAAGGGGGGCATTGGGGTCTCCTTTTGGAGGAGGAATACAGCGAATCACTGCTTCAATTATCTCTTCAATTCCTTGTCCGGTTTTACCGCTTGCTTCAATAATTTCATCTCTTCTACATCCCAACAGGTCAACTATTTGGTCTTTTACCTCTTCCGGCATGGCGGAGGGCATATCCATTTTGTTAAGTATCGGGATAATTTCCAAGTTGTGGTCTATAGCCAAATACAAATTTGAAATAGTTTGTGCCTGAACACCTTGTGTTGCATCAATCAGCAGGAGTGCTCCTTCGCAGGCAGCAATAGAGCGAGACACTTCGTATGAAAAATCCACATGTCCCGGAGTATCAATCAAATTGAAAATATAATCTGTTCCTTGGTGGTTGTAATCCATTCTAATAGCATGACTTTTAATGGTAATGCCTCGTTCGCGTTCCAAATCCATATTATCTAACACCTGGTCTTGGAAGTCTCTGTCGTTAATAGTATCTGTAAATTGGAGTAACCTGTCGGCTAATGTACTTTTACCGTGGTCAATATGTGCAATAATGCAAAAATTTCGTATATTATTCATCATGGCCGCAAAAATATAAAATTAGTAAACCACTGTTAAGAAAAACGCTAACTATGTAAAGATATAAATCTGTTTTTTAAAAAAAACGTGTTAATTTGCCAATTAATTTTTTGAATTATGAAAAAACTTGTTTGCTTGTTATTATTATTTTCTGTTACTGTTGTTTTCTTTTCTTGCAGAGATGATTCCGGAGAGTTTGAAGAACAACTTTTCACTACTGCACAAATTACCTTTGCATTAAAACAATGTGCTGATTCTACGATGTTTAGAACTTGCAACGCGCTTTGTGTGGTGGATACTGTTAAGCATGAATTAGGTTATACCTACTATGATGCTGAGAGTTACCGCATTGCTCTTCCGGCAAACACTAAAAAGGTGTTAGACACCCTTATTCAACATGGTTATGAGGGGCAAATCGACACTTTGGTCTTGAAAATGAACAAAGCTGCCGAAAAATGCGGAAATAAAATTACTCAGTTTTGGAGAGGTATCATTCCTAACTTGAATTTTCCAAATCCAAAATTACTTTTGCACGAAAGCGATAGCGCCATTACAAATTATGTAAAGGCAACAAAACAAACGGAGTTTATTTCAAAACTTGCTTCATCAACACTTTTAGAACAGTTTGAGGCGTTAGAAATTATTTCAACATGGAATCTTTTTCAAGAAAAATACTTTGAAATAACATCACAATTTGTTTCTATAGATATTCTTACGCCTGCTTCGCAACAAATGGCTAACGGTTTTTTTAGAAAAATGATCATTGAAGAAAAAAAGATTAGAGAAAAACCGGAATTTAGAGGAGAAAAAGAGGGTTGGTTGTACAAAGTATTTGCCACTTTATAATTTCTTATTCCTCATAAAATGCGAATTATTCAGTTTCAACACATTTCATTGCGCACTTCAAATGCAGCGAGAAACCTCTTTCTAATGGCACTATTCATCATTCTCGCCTCTGCTTCCTCGTGGGCGCAAACAACCGATTCTACCTCTTATTCCTCCATTCATTACAAAGGAAGAGCGCTGGTAAGTGCGAATGAAGAGTTTAGAAGTTGCCAGTTTAACTTGGTAAATGTTGTGGACAGTTTTTTGTATATTCAAATTAATGTTGCCGGATTAGAGATAGGAAGAGCATTGGCAACACCTGTCAATATATTGTTAATAAATAAAATAGAAAAAAAATACTACGAAGGCGATTATTCTTTTTTTCAAAAATTAATTGGGTTTGATGTTGATTTTTACGCAATCCAAGCCATTTTTAATGGTTTTCCTTTCTCTCTTCCGGAAGGAGTGGCCATCTCCTATCAAGGAGAGAATATTTCAGACGGATTTACTTTTTTTAAAACGTTTACCGGTGAATATGAAAATTACGCTTTAGAATTAGAAGTAAAAAAAGTAACGTTTAATGAGGTTCCGGAAGTGAGCGCCACTGTTCCTAAAAATTATGCTGCCATAAATTTCTTCAACGAAGAGTAAATGAGATAGTTCTAACCATGTTAAAAAAAATCTTACGCACTTACGCGCTTACGTTCTCGCTTTTTCTCTGCCTTTCAACCCTATTCGCTCAGGTTGACCCTCCGCTTCGTGTTGAATTTGAAAGCGCTAAAGAGCAACAAGATTATCATTTTGTTGCTCTGGGGCAACACGGTGTGGCAGTATTTTATCAAAACGCGATTTTAAACACAGACACGATGCAATGGGTGTTTATTCACTATGATAACAATCTTGTGAGAAAAAATTTGTACAAAATAAAACTCCCAAATTTGTGTCAGTATGTTACAGCCGACTTTTCTGATAGCAAACTCTATCTGTTTTTACAAAAACCTGCTTATAAAAAAGATACGCTGAAAAATTACCTTTTAGCGTGTGATTTAACCACTGAAGATTTTCAACTTTTTGATTTACATAATTATAAATCTCCTTATATATCCTCCATAACAGTGGCTGATGATTATTTGTTTATTATTATTGATGAACCAAAATGGAAATCAATGGTTTTTTATAATTATATGTTAAACGAAAAACAAACATTACAAATTACTAATGAGGAGATTACATCATTTGAATCTTTTTGTATTGATACCCTAACCAAAACTACTTACGGATGTTTGTTTGTAAAGAATAAAAATGGCTCTCATGCCGAACTTTTTGTAACCGACTTTTCAGGTAAAATGAAAGGACGTTTAGTTTTTCCAATCATTGATGATATGATTTACAATTCGGCAAGGATTGCCATTACCGGCAAAGACTCGCTGCTAATTACAGGGGGGTACTCCTCAGCTAAAACACAAAAACAAAAAGGGTGCTACTCGGGAATTTTTACCTTGCCTTTTACCAATAAAAAATTTGCAGAGCTACAAACATATCCTTTGGGAACATTTTTGGCCAAAGAGGCAGAACTTAATACAAAAAATTTGGGTGAGTCTAATTTGGCCATGAACGGACGTATCCGGCAAAGTAATGGACGAGTTTTTTTTATCACAGAAGTTTTTTATCCTGAATATCAATACACAACAACATCTTCTTACCGTGGCTACGGATATTACGGATACGATTCTCCTACCCGATTATTTGCAGGGTTTAGGTTTTTAAATGCCTATATTTTAGAGTTTAACGCTCACGGATTACTTTTACATGAGTGGTATTTCCCTATGGCAAACGTGATCACCCAATCCCTCTATCATTTAGTTGACTTGTATCAAACCCCCGATGATTATACGCTCTTTTATTATGTCTATAAGAATGAAATAATCTCTCAGTATATGTATGGACAGCAGGTGCTGGCAGCAAAATCGGCAACTCCGGTTGTGCTATCCCATAAAACAGATATTTTAGAATACAGTTCAAATATATCCATGCAGTATTGGCATGGCAACAGTTTTTTGCTTTCCGGCTATCAGTATATCAAAAATTCGCAATGGGGAAAAGGAAAACGTTATGTTTTCTTTTTAAACAAATTGATTTGCGAGTAACCGAAATTATCGCATTAACATAAACGTTCCTGATGCAGAATATTTTCCCGAGCCTTCGTTAAAAGAGTAGAATATTTTATACGCATAAACCCCCGGCGGGCATCTTTTCCCTTGAAAAGTGCCATCCCAACTACGCCACTCTTCTTTATTTTGTTGAATACATGACCTGTCAACGTTAATCTTACCATCTATTGTTCTATCGAAAAAACAATAATAGGGCGGCTTGTTTGTCTTAAATACCTCTTGCCCCCACCGATTATAAATAACAAACAAATAGTTATCTTCTGATGGAAAACTAAGGATGGGAAAAAAAGTTTGGTTCTCTAATTTCCTGCTTTCCGGATAGAAAGCATTGGGAAATTTTATTTTGGGCTCGTGTTCTATGAGTAATGTGTTGGAATAACAATTATTCTTAGATTTCATAACATACTTAACTTCAATACCATCTTCTAAAAAAGGCTCAACGTCAACATAACATTTTTTTGAAAAATGCGTAAGAAAAGTTATATGATATTCTTTTCCATAAGCTATTCTAAACACATCATAAAGCTCTGATGGGGCAATGGGCGGAAAACCTTGTTGGGTAAAGTAAAGGCTATCTCCATACTTTTCAACCCGTCTTCCATTTAATAAAATATTGGTAAGAATATTGGAGGTGTCATTCTGTTTACACTTATTTTCTGCAACAACCATATAATAATATAATCCCGATTTGGGGTCAGCATTATAGTCTATAAATGAATACTGATTGGTAGGGTTATAGTCTGTGGAATCAATAATGCTGAAAGTTAATGATTCTTTCTTTTTGGGTATTTTATCAGGTTTATCTCTGAGCAAATACAATTTATGAAAAATATCGGGAAATAGTTCGGTAACAACATCAATTTGAATATTCTTTTCATCAATTACAGAAATACAGGTAATCTCTACATCAACAGGTGCAAGACTTACAATGCCGGTTTTTGGCGCTGTGGAGATATTAGAAAAAGAGAATATGGATGGGTCGTTAGGTGAAAATGCCTGAACTACAAATTCATAAACCGTATCACTTAATAAATATTCAGCCCCGTAGTTTATTTTGCCTGTTTGACAAATCCCCGTCAAAGAATCTAAAAGCAGAAAAGTTGCATCCGCATCTTTAAGGCGATAATAAACATAGTAGTTCATGGTATCCATAATATTAATAGAACCATCATTCCACGAAAACTCGCTATATATAATATATGGATTCCATGATAGTGCAATAGAATTACTACAACCGTCTATAAAAGAAGATGTTTTTAATGCCATATTGTTAAGTGGAACAGATTTTCCACTGTTGCTCCAACCAATACTATAATGATTTTGAACGGCTATATCTGCATCTGTATCTATCCATTCCAAATGAGTTGCCTCCATTTTAACTTTTGCAACTCTTGAATAGTTGTCTTCATTATTACAATAATTATCACATTTGTAAATAGATACACTGTCGGCTGCAGAGGTGAAAAGCCATTTAAGTTTTACCACTTGCGGTAATACCGTATCCATAGAAACTTGGGTTAATACTAAATTCTGTCCTTGCGTATCTATTTGAAAGGAAGAAAAAAGTAAAATAATCAAAAAGAAATAACAAAGGTGCCGCATAATTTTCATTTAGTTTGAATTTGCAAATATCGAAATAATAATTGTAATAACACTTTTTTGAGGTTTTTATTTTGAGTTATGGTTAATCAATGATTCAAACTCCGCTTCACTCAAAATTGGGATCCCTAATTTTTCGGCTTTTTTTCGCTTTTCAGGTCCCATATTGTCGCCGGCAACCACAAAATCTGTGTTTTTTGAAATGGAGGAGAGATTTTTTCCACCGTGCTGTTCAATTTTTTGCTTCATAACATCACGCGGAATAGAAAATACGCCGCTCACTACTATCGCTTTTCCTTCCAACACGCGCGAAAGGAGAGGCTGGTTTTCTGTGTTCATGGCAAATTGAACACCCGCCTCACATAACCGGACAATATTTTCCAAATTTTCTACTGTAGTAAAAAACTGCACAATACTTTCAGCCACCTGTTCTCCCACATCGTCCACTGCTTTCAATTCCTCCTTATTTGCATTCGCAAGTGTGTCAACGGATTTGAAATAACGGGCTAATTTTTTGGCAGTGGTTTCCCCCACATATCTAATGCCTAAGGCAAACAACACGCGCTCAAACGGCACTGTTTTAGACTGCTCGATGCCGGCTAACATGTTTTCCACTGTTTTTTCGCGAAAACTTACAATGCGTTCCTGTTGCGCATCACCGGCAATTCTTTTCTCCAACCCCAACAGTTGTTCCGGCTTTAAAGTATAAAAATCGGCGCTTGTTTTCACTAATCCTTTCTCAAACAGCACCTCAATCTTTCCTTCGCCCAACGAATCAATATTCATGGCTTTTCGAGAGATAAAGTGCTCCAACTTTCCTTTCACTTGCGGCGGGCAACCCCATTCGTTGGGACAATAATAGCCTGCTTCTCCCTCTTTGTTTACCAACGGCGTATCACAAGCGGGGCAACGAGAAATGAAGGTTACTTTTTGCGCCTCCGGTATCCGTTTGGAGAGTTCTACCCCCACAATTTTCGGAATAATTTCACCCCCTTTTTCCACATAAAGATAGTCCTGCTCATGAAGCGCAAATTGTTGCATAATATCATTATTGTGCAAGGAAGCGCGTTTCACCACCGTTCCTGCCAGCAAAACGGGTTGCAAATTGGCAACGGGGGTTACTACCCCTGTTCTCCCTACTTGAAAATCAACACTTAATAGCTGAGTAAGAACGCGTTTGGCTTTAAACTTGTAGGCAATAGCCCAGCGCGGGCTCTTTGCGGTGGCGCCCAATTGTTGCTGCTGAAAAACAGCGTTTACTTTTATCACCATGCCATCAATATCAAAAGGAAGATTTTCTCTTTCCATATCCCATTTTGAGATAAACGCTCTAATCTCTTCCATAGAACCACATTTTTGAAGCACGTCGGGGGTTTTAAATCCCCATTCTTTTAGTTTGGCAAAACTCTCGAAATGGGTTTTAAAGGGTAGGTTTTCGCCCAAAACCAAATACAAACGGCAATCTAAGCCGCGCTTGGCCACTTC
>Ga0209628_10001648_pt1 | contig 14651 bp, 7 predicted proteins | sample TergutCu122P4_FD_187285 | JGI IMG/M metagenome (GOLD analysis project Ga0209628, IMG submission 187285) | Cubitermes ugandensis P4 segment gut microbial communities from Kakamega Forest, Kenya - Cu122 P4 (SPAdes) (version 2) | ecosystem: Host-associated > Arthropoda: Insects > Digestive system >...
CATGATGTATTACCGGCAGAATGATTTTTATCCATTTGTCAATAACTGGAAGGAACAGACTAACCATCGAAATTATGTCGTCGGGCTGGGCGCCTACAGGTTAAATATGAACGAAGGCAACTGGAATCTGTCCGAGTTGAAAGACCAGATGAATTATGCGCGACGGCAGGGTGTGGATGGCCTCGCTTTTTTCAGGACGCAGTTTGTGATCAGAAACGAAAAAGGATTATATAATGAACTGAAAAACAACTTCTTTAAATATCCTGCACAATTGCCTCCCCTGTTGTGGATGAATCAATCCGTTCCGCAAGCGCCCCGCGAGATTGTCGTCGAGCGTAAAAACAATGTCTTGAAACTTTCATGGAATGCACCTTCAAACGATACTTATCTTTACACGGTATACTATTCATTATCAGATGCTGTTGATACAGAACAGGCACAATCAATCCTGGCGACCGGAATTCGCGACACCGAAATTTACTTGCCGATAGATTCAGCCAAAGAACAGGAATTTACGTTTTGTGTCACAGCATCAAACCGTTACAGGGTCGAAAGCCCTACTTCATACGAAACGTATTATTATCTGTCAAGATTTGATAAATAATCAATGAACACGGCGGCAGTAAACTGGTACGCACTCTATACAACACCTCGCGCAGAAAAAAAATTAAACGAACGGCTGCAAACGATGGGGGTAGCATGTTATCTGCCATTGCACAGGTCGCCGCGAGTCTGGCGCGACCGCGTCCAGTTAGTTGATATACCGCTATTTACTTCGTATCTCTTTGTTCATTGCAGCGAACCGGAACTGCATAAACTGCTTTATGTCAGCGGTGTAGTTCGTATCGTATATTATTGTGGAAAACCGGCTGTCATCCGACCGAAAGAGATTGACGCCATCCGCACATTTTTAGAACAGGCATCAAATCACAAACTGTGTGTAGGCGAGCAAGTTGAGATATTAAGCGGCGCAATGAAAAAGGTGTCCGGGAAAATCCAGAAAATCAAAAAACATTACTTAGTATTGACCATCGAACAGATCGGGTTGACCGTCTGTGTAAATACCTCAAACGTAGCGCCCGTGAATCGCATCAAATAGGGTCGCATTTGTCGTCTTCCAATTCAAAATCCCCGTTCTTCTTGCGCCAATTCAGTTGTTCTGTGCGGTAGAAGTATTCGGCATCCACTTTTTCAAGATAATCAACAGTTTTGCTCCACTTATTTCGCGACAGTATTCATCAACGAAAATCCGTCACTTTTAATATAAAATAATATATAAAATATATTATAAAACATATAATACATTTCAATATAAATACATAAACAAATATATTTTTTTATTTTTTTGCAAATAATTATTGTTTTAGAAAAATCTTTTTCTACCTTTGCAGCGTTTTTTCTATATAACGTAGTAAAACAGATAAAGATAATTAAATAAGAAGGTATGGATACAAAAAAACAAACGAAATCTTTCTATCAGTCTCCCAAGTCTGAGGTATTGGTTGTAGAAACTGAAGAACCTATGAACGCATCTGCGATGCCAACTATGATTGATCCTCCATGGAATCCAAGCAATGATAACAACGGCGATAACTGAATGCCGAATTTATAACCTAATAAACATATAGATTATGAGTAAAAAAAACAGACTTTTGCAGTACTGCATTCATTACATCTTTAATGCCATCTTATTGATTGTAAGCCTGGCATTTCTGTTGCCATCATGTCAAAGAGAAATAATTCCGGATCTTCCAGACCCGGGCACTTCAGGCAAAGACGGCAATTTGCAATATAATCTCATTTTCGCTGAGTATGGCGCAGAAAATAAGTCAGAAAGCACAACACGCAGTTTAAAATCGGAAAGCATTGTTATTCCTATCGGAAACGATCAGTATTTATATGCTACGCTGTCGGAAGATTCTAAAGTTGAGACACCACGTGTTACGACAAGAGCATTTCAACCAAACGCAAAGATACGTATTATCGCTTATAAAGATAATTCAGGTACGTTAACTTTCGCCGACAGCGCTTTGTACCGTGTGAACAGCGGCGTGTTGACGCGTGAAAGCACGAATACTTACATGTATTTACCAGCGCCCGGTCCCTACATATTTGTAGCATACTCGTACAATAACGTGAATAATCCGCCTCTCTATTCAACCTCAATATCAAATATTGATCCCGAAAATGACCTTATCTGGGGCGTATCATCATCCACTTCACTCCAAGACGGGGTTTTGAACACGGTACCCATAACCATGTCCCACAAACTGTCATTGATTAAGGTTGTCATGACAACAGGATCGGGAGGTCCGAATATTACCGGCATTTCGAACATGACAATGCCGGGATACAATGTGAATATGGTAACCGAAACCGGTGCTCTTTCAAACGGCACAACAACTGTTCAGACGATCATTACTTCGGCAACACCCAACAATCCGACTTATACCGCCACCGAACGCACCGTCTTTACCGGTAATCCTGCTGCCAATCCGACCATCGTAAATATCGGGTCGCTAACTATAAGCGGAAAACCAACACTCCCTAATGTTACGGCAGCCTTTGCAAAGGCTTTGCAAAGTGGCTATTCCTATACGCTCACAATGAAAATCGGTGATTCGCCGGACATTACGGACGATACACCTCCGGAAGGCTTTATTCCATACGTCGGAGCATTCTGGAAAGCACAACAAAGAGGCGAACGCCTGATCCGCATGCCAAGGGTGGCAAACGCCAAGGCAGATGGCGCTTGGACGGCGCAGGTGATCCAAGGCAAAGACTGGATACAATTAGACACCGTGATGACAAAAGACCTCAATGTCGGGTGGCGTACTGATGTGACCCCCAACGAGGCAAACATATTAAACGGTAATGATCCCGGATTTGAAACTCCCACATACCGGTTAACCGGCTCTTCCACTTTTGTCAGTGGTATGTTGGGGCCGGGCGGGACTCCGGAAATATATTTTCGTATTGGCTTGACAGACGTATACAACGCATCTCCTCCCAATGCTCCGGCACGATATGGAATGGTATTATTAACCTACGCAAACAATTCATTAAGGCAACGAATATGGATTCGACAGGGCGAGGAAAGCGACTATGTGCCGGGTATGAACAATGGAACCAGATGGAGTCCCTACAACATGATGTTTGTTGAGGATGGTGGCGGAAGTGGAGACCTTAGTGGCCCTCCTCCGCTTGGAGGAGGTATCGGGCAGCATGGATTGCCTGCTTTCACCGCTTACCCGACTCAGGCAGGATACTTCTATCAGTGGACAAATTTACCATCGGTCGCATATAACCCTGTCAATCCGGTAAACACTACTCCAACAGGCTGGGACACCGGATATCAAGGGCCGTTCCAACTTGGCAGCGTCTGCCCTTCCGGCTATATTGTTCCCTCAGGCGGACCAACGTCTGACATGGAATCACTTGTTACGGCGAGTCGTGTGGCGGGCTATTACGCCGATGGATGGTTTGACCGCAGGAATATTACCCAAAGCGTTACGGGACTAAACGGACTTAGCATGCCGCTTTATAATTTGGCAGTCTCAGCCACTACGGCTGATGTAGGATATGCCGGCGTCCTTTTCTTCAACGAGGTCAACCTCAAGTCTGTCTTTTTCCCCTTTGCAGGTTATCGCGTCGGAATTAATGAATATATGAGTAGTAGTCCGGGCGAAGGCGCTCCAGCTCACGGTGCGCTTTTACTGGCCGGACGGGTTGGCAACTACTGGACTTCTACGGCTACGACAGGGAGTGCGCCCGAAGACAATAATTCGGCTTTCTTTCTCAATCTTGATTTTATCCGCCCTGGAAATAGCGTTGCTTCCCAAATTGGCACCGGCACCGGTCGCCACATGAAGGGTTACGGCCATTCTATACGATGCGTTCGCCCAATTCAATAATATTAGTAAAATAAAGATAGTTATGAAAATGAATCGATTAACACAATGTTTGTTTGTTATAATGCTGTTTTTAGCATTTTGTCCATATCTGACACATGCGCAGACAATGCCCGGCGGGGTTAACAACCCAAACTACACCTGGGGAGCATGGCTTACACCCGACAATTATAATCCAAGTACAGGCATTTGGACTAACTTAATTACTACACCGAATACAGCAGGTGATTTTTATTCGCCCCAGGCTACACCCACGAAGGTCAATAGCGGATTCAACTACCACCCTTCCGTATTATTTACAAATCCGGGCGCTTCGGCTGCTCCCCAGCGATTGCGTTCTCAGAATAATTTTCAAGTGATCGCCGGGGCAAATGTCACAGTCATTTCTGTGCTCAAAAAAACAAGCTCGAAAACATGGCAATATGTGCTTTCTTTTGATAACACCAGTCTCAATGAGGACATTGTGTATAACAACAATATGCTTCGTGCCTACTGGACAGCCCAACGTGATCTTGGCACCGACAAGACACAAGGAATCATTTCTGTTTCCATGTCGAACGACAGAAGTACAACTGCCAATTATGGCGGCATTGTATATTCCGGAAACGGAAAAAGGGAATGGTTAGCAGGTACCAACGTTGCTGCGTGGCAAGCTGCTTCCAATTTACCTATCATGATTGCTTCGGGAACGCAAGCCTCGTATTATGGCTTTGATGGCCCTATTCAGGAAATGATTGTGCTCAGAGCGAATGGATTAAACAATCACATGGATGCTGTCGATCATCAAAAAATTCTTTCCTATCTTGCTGTTAAATACGGTATATCACTTAATAATAATGATGATTATATTGCTTCCGACAACACAGTTACATGGAATAGAGCGGTTAATACGGGTTATCAAAATCATATATTCGGTATCGGGCGCGATGACGCCACGGGACTGTATCAAAGACAAGCAGTCAGTGCAAGCAACAAGTATTTGACCGTCTTCCTGGGCAATGCGGTAACTCCGCTTAACAGCGACAATACAGGAACACTCAACAACAAGGAATTTCTATTAATCGGTGCGGATGGAGGTAAAGGTATCCGTCAATTGACCGGAATCAACGACGGCGATCTATATCAAAACGGAAACGTTTATTCCTCTGCCGGTTTCAACCTTCAAAGCTATACATACAAAGCACAGCTAACCGGCGTTAACTCCATGCAGATAAAAGTAAGAGAAAATGTTATTACCGACTATTCTTATGTTCTTGTATCTGACAACGACAATTTTATTCCCGGTAATACCAAGATTTATACTGTCAACAATCGTATTGCAGATATAGTAATAGATCAAACGTACAAATATTTTAAGTTTATAGGCTTTGCTCCGGGACCCGGCGGTGTGAACAACGGCTTAGTCCTGTGGTTGCGCGCTGACGACGAAGCTTCATTAAATATCGATTATCGACCTTACAGTGACATCGCACGCGCCACATCAACAACTGATATTAATAATTTATCCGGATATCCCGGAAAAATCGCTGCGGGCGCTGATGTGCCCACCGTTGCCGGTTGGAGCGATTTGTTGCGAGGTAAAGATTACACATGGGTAGCAGGTCCAACTTCAGGCACCAATGGTAGAGACCATCGTATTCCGGTTTTAGAAACTTCCAGTCCGGAAACGAATTACCACCCCGCAGTCCGTTTCTGGGCAAGCGGGAATACTTACAGTTCCTATTTGAGTAATACGCAGGGTATTTTGACGACTGCAAATCCTACCAATAACAGACATCATGCATTCTTTTTGGTAAATAACAATTTTGGAACGAATGATTGGGTATATCCCTTGGGATTTAATGGTTTGGCGACTGTGGGAGGGGCTGGTGCTGTTCCCAGTCCCGGATATGGCGTACAACAGCAAGGCACCGGCGTCAACCGAAGAGTGTTTGGACGCTTTCGAACGCCTGGCGGTGTATGGACGGGCAATGTGGATTTGTTTAAGCCGGGTTCCACTTCCATTTTAAGTTTTATGACAGCTACTTCTACTACGGTTACTTACCGCTTTAATGCGAAAGAGGAAACCGTCACAGGTTCTTGGGGTACAAACTCGATGAACGGATATTCAACGGTGGGAACCAGTTATGACCATAACCGGTGTATTATAGGAGTTATGAGCGAAGTGATCATGTTCGACAGAGACCTTCCAGCGGCAGAAGTTGAACTTATCGAATCGTATATGGGGCTTAAATATGGCATTACGCTTTCTCCGACCCAAACCACTTACAAACGGTTTTCTTATAAACTGTCCAGTAATCAAATAATTTGGGACGGTAATACACCCGATAACACCATATTTTCAGTATTTTACAATAATGTGGCGGCAGTAATTCGCGACGATGCTGCCAATCTTAATAACCGCCACTCACATTCTACCAATAACGGTTCTTTATTGCACATGGGAGTGGCAGGTACGGAACTGAGCGAAGATGGCAGCATGGTAGGAGAATTGAACAATATGGAAGCGGTTGTTTTTGGCAGTAATAGTGAAAAAGGCATAATCCCTCTTTCCTCGCTTGCCACTGTGCCATGCGGAGATTTTGATTTTTATTTTAAGCGAAAATGGTTAATACATAAAGTGTCTACTCGATCGATAACCATGCTTGTCGGCGCTGAAGACAATCAACTCCTTACTATTGGTGATGATCCTGATGTGAAAAACTATTATGACGTATTGGGCCCGGATTATAATGTATTTATGCTTGTAGCCAATTCGCCTGCAGACCTTGATGCCGGAAACTTCAAAGCGATCGTTCCCATGACGTATCTTAATGGAAGACAGCAGTGTGCTTATACGTTCTCAAATCCGGAAACCTACATTACCTTTGGTTATAGACCGAACAATAGAGGTTGTGTTGAAGATGAACCGGTAAGATTTACAGAAACGAAAAAATTTGACTGGTCGAACTGGACAAGACAAACCAACACATCGAATGCTACGGGACTTGTCCTTAACCAACCTGCTCCTTCTCCTGTCGATCTTGGCGATGATATTACAGTAACGACACAAATAAAATATCCTAATACTGTAAGAGCAACCAGCGGTTATCCACGTTCGGTTAATACGCCTGAAACAGGCAGTTTAGAAGTTCACAGGCAGAATGCTTCCATGCAAGATGTAGAGATTACCCTGAATTTCAATCATCCTGTGATACCTTCATTTTCTATTTCCGGACTTGACAGAAGCGGGCGATCTTTGGAACAAGTAGAAATCATCGGAATGTGTAACGGCTCTTCCTATTCGCCTGTACTTAATTATGCCCAATCACTGAACAACAGCACTTCATACAGGATCAGGAACAACGTGGCTACGGTACAGACAAGAAGTTCAAGCATGACTGCAAATAACAAAAATGGAATGGTAAATGTTGCCTTTCGGGGAGGCGTAACAAGTGTAACGATTAAATATAGAATTTTGCCTGCCCCAACGACAAGTATGCAGCGTATTTATATTTCGCCAATAAGACTTCGTCCGTTGCCACCTCCGCCACCGGTAAACGAAGAAGGATTATCGTTTGTGAAAGGAGTAGAAGAACCAATGAATATGGCCATAACTACTTGCGAACCGGTAAGATATTTGTTTGAGATTCAGAATACAAACAATTTTGACAAATATGTAAATTTTACTGATATTTTGCCCAATAAAATGAAATGGGATATTGAATCGCTGGCTTTAGATACGATTAACGCTTTATACAACAGTCAAATACAAATCAACAACTATGGAGGAACAAATACGCTGCAGATAAATAATTTACTTGTTCCATGTGCTTCAAAACTCAGATTTTGGGCTACCGCCGTCATGGATGAAGATGCGCCAAGCGGTTATTACAGCAACTATGCCACGATTGAGTATACATCAATCGTAACCAATCTTCCTGTCATCACCCAAAGTGTTGATGAGATGTCATTGGAACCGTTGACTACTATCTATGCAGAATACCAGCCTCGACAGGATACTGTTAAGGTAGATGTAGATGCTCCGGCCATGTTTATGGAAAATGAAGTGATAGAAGTTACCTACAAAATTAACAATCGTTATGACAATCTAAGCACAATATATACAGGTATGTACTTAGATATTACTTTTAACAATGGCTTCACTTATGTACCGGGTAGTATGACCACATCGATAAGTGGCGCTACAGTTGTGACTGGAACTCAGCCGGATGTTTTAGTTATTGCAGGAAATGCGAACGGAAATGCAGGATTTACGTTAAATCCGGGACAATCTACTATTACTTTTAAACTGCAAGCGCCGCCTCTTGCAAACTTGCAAGATGAATTCGATGAGTATAATCTACCCACAGGCCGTAAAGAATCGGTTGAGATTACCCATGACTTTTCGACCGAAACGAACGATCCTTGTGTAGCATTAGCCATAAAGGACATGTCCGGAATAACGACTATTCCGCATAATGTTACGTTTACCGTTAACGGTAAAGACCGTATCGCCATGGATGGAGAAGCATATTGCAATACGTCTGATTTTGTTTTCAAAATTGTTCCTGAAGCGATCACGTATAAATCTATTAAATGGGAGTTAAACGGAACGGAAATACCCGGCTCTGCGAATCAAAAAGTGGTTAATCTAACCGGTTTGGCAAATGGTAATTATGTGCTTAGTATGACTTTTGCTCTCAATTCGCGAACAAAAACATTGACCACAAACTTCATTGTAGGACCGGCAGCGCTCGTTTGGACGCCCGAAGCCAATCCGGGAAGCGATAAAAACAATTGGGACAATCCCCAAAACTGGACGCCTGCTTTTGTTCCAAATGCTTGTTACAATGTTTTTATCCCCGGTAACAGCACGCATTATCCGATGTTGTCAACCGCTGCGTTATGTTACAATATTTACTTCATACAAGGCGCTGAATTGGGTCGTCCCGACTTGCTGACCTACAATGAAGCACACATACAATACAACTTCGGATTGGTTCAATCAACACAGGCAACCAATAACAACAAGGATCTCGTGCTTAAAAACTCTTCTTTGGCAAATCGAATGCTGTTTTCTGCTGCGGTATCTACTCCTTTGGCGAGAGAACGCTGGTATATGCTTTCCGCTCCATTGCGTAACGTGGTATCAGGTGATTATGCCTTTGGCGGATTCCCGCTTACTTTTATGCGAAAATTCGGGCCCATCATTAAAGAAGGCGCTTATTATCCGGTCGGTACCTGGACAAATACGTACAACTCTTATATTGAAACGCTTGCGCCTACCGAAGGATTTGCTTTCTATATGTCCGGTAATGGTCAAGGCAGTAGCGAAACCGGTACATTCAATGACTTGAACGACTTAACCTACTTGCCCGTTTCTTTATCAGGACTAAATTACGGTATCCGCGAAACAAACGGTATCCTTGAATTGCCGTTTTTCGATGACGCAACAGGTCTAAGAGCACGTCGCACACAGACGTATAATCCGACTACACAGGAAAGTGCCTTTTATCACATTGCCGACGGAACAAGACCGGAAGGATTTAATTACCTCACGGGAGGAAAAGATGTTTTTGTGCGCGAAAGTCAAAACAAAGGCAGTTACCGTTTCACACCCGAAGTGAATGTGTCCGGTACATGGAGCTTCCAAACTACGCTTAATCATCCTGTAAGCGGCCTGAGTAGCGGTGGTAAATTTATGGTGGGCAATCCGTATATGTCTTCCTTAGACATCGTCGAATTTATGAAACAGAATGTATCTTCTGTCGAACCTCAATTCGACATCTGGAATGGCACGGCTTTTACGCAATACAGTGTCAATACAGCAACAGGCGTTGTTACGCCAACCGTTCCGGGCGCTTCGCCTTTTATTGCACCTTTGCAAAGTTTTATTCTGACATACAAAACCGGAAATGTTGTCTTTGACGTAACAAAAATATCAACAGTTCGTCCAGCAAATAGTCCTTATAATTTGAGAAGTTCGGCGCATACCGGAGAAGAAAATATAGTGCGTATCAAAGCGGCAAACAGCCTTGCCGATTCGTATGCACTGATTGGTTATCAGGAAGAATCGAGCGGCAGCAAAAATGTTCAGAAACTATTCTCGCCGTTTAATTACGTTCCCGAAGTATATACCTTGGCAGGAGAAATACCGGTCGGCATCCAATATATCGACAATAGCCGTGAAACAGTTATTCCATTGGGTATCAAAACTGCCCAATCAGGAAATACGACTTTCACTTTTACCGGTATGGATAACTACGCGAAGACATCTAAAATTATTTTCGTGGATAAGTTATTGAACAAGGAAATAGTTTTGACAGGCTATCCGGAAATCTCTTATTCGTTTGATAATCAAAAATCAGGTATTCAGAATGACCGTTTCTTTTTCCATTTCGGAGCAACGACGACCTCTTCATTATTGCCACAAAACGATAGTGATATACAGATTTATTCCAATGCGTTGGGAATTGTAGTACAATCGCCAGTTTCTGATCCGATTCGTATAGTGCAGATCTATGATCTAATGGGCAGAAAGATATTTGAAAAAACACTTTCCGGAGTAAACATGTATCAAATATCCAGTGATTACAAAGATCGCTTTATTATCGTTAACGTGCATACCAATAACCGGACAAAGAGTAAAACCATATTGGTTAACAAATAAAATTCTTATTTATATTTGATTTAATATTTATAACAAAAATGAAGGTCTAATAGTCAAAAAGTATGATGAATTTCCCCTAATAAATATCATACTTTTTGACCATTAAGCCGCAATTAATGAAACAACCGAATTATCGAATTACACTCCCGACATTACGGGCTTAATCCGCAATTTCCTGTATACATGGGGATTCACTTGCTTTTCCTGTAACTGAACACAGCCCAGGCGCTAAAGAAACACACAAAACCGAGCAATGCGAAAAAATCGGTTAACAGGTCGCTAAAGGCGCTTCCCTTGAGGTATAACAGGCGGATGGCATGGATAAAATATTTGGGCGGAATAATGATGGTGATCATTTTTGCCCATTCAGGCATTGAGCGGATAGGGGTAAGCAGACCGCTCATCAGTTGGAATATCATGATAAAGAAAAACGTCACAAACAACGCCTGTTGCATGGTCGATGAATAATTGGAAATCACCAGCCCAAATCCGGAAATAGCCAAAATAAACAGAAATGCGAACAGATAGATAACCAATATATTACCTGTCGGAGCCAATCCATATACAAAATATGCTAGTAGCATACAGATGCTCATGATAAAAAATCCAACGATCCAGTAGGGAATCAGTTTAGATATGATAAACAGAAATTTAGGAATTGGAGTGACATTGATCTGTTCGATGGTTCCACATTCTTTTTCACTGACAATATTCAACGCAGGCAGGATGCCGCATAAAACAATCAACAGAATGATCATCAAAGCCGGAATCATAAAGATTTTGTAGTCAAGATAAGGGTTAAACCTGTTTTGGGTAATCAGTTCCAATCGTTGCATCATATCTTTGGCCGGATGATCGTTCCCTTTGAGTTGGGTTAAATTCACCGTGAAATTGAGCAGGATTTGACCCAGATAACTTCCTCCCAGTGCGCCTTTTGTGCCGTTTACCGTGTTGATGGATATTTGTACGGGCGCCGTGAACGTATTTGTTAAATCTTTCTCAAAATTCGAGGGGATTTCCAAAATGATGTCGGCTGTTCCGTATTCGATGTTGCTCATCGCTTTTTCATAGTTATCGGTTATGTCTTTGAGGTGGAAATAACCGGACATGTTGATATCGCGAATCAGCCGTTCTGATGTCGGGCTGTGGTCGCTGTCAACAATTACGATGTTGATATTCTTGATATCCAGCGTCGTAACCCATGGCATAACCAGCATGATCATGATTGGAAAAATAATGATCAGTTTCGGCAAAAACGGATTGCGAACGAAATGTTTAAATTCTTTTTCAAGCAGATACTTTAACATTATTCTAAACGGTTTTTAAATTTTTTCAAACTTACTCCAATCAAAAATACAGTCATAACAAGCAGGATACCAAATTCTTTCATTACAAACCTGAAAGGTAATCCTTCAATCATCAACTTTTTAATAGCGGAAATATACCATTTGGCAGGCACGATGTGCGAAATATACTGCAATGGCCAGGGCATACTTTCGACCGGAAAAATCATGCCCGACAGCATAATCACAGGGATCATCAGTACGGCTCCCGAAACCAGCATGGCTGCCATCTGCGTGTCTGTGATTGTTGAAATCAATAAACCCAGTGCAAGCGATACCAAGATGAAAAGTAAAGACAGGGCAGTAATCCAAAACAGACTTCCCGCCAAAGGAACATCTAACAGAAACACTGCCAGCAATATAATAGTTGTAAAGTTGACGCATGATATCACAAAATAGGGAATCATTTTAGACAGGATGATGTAAATGGGTTTGAGAGGTGAAACCAGCAATACCTCCATTGTCCCCATTTCCTTTTCACGCACAATGGCAATAGAGGTCATCATCGCGCAGATTAACATCAGGATTAACCCCATGATTCCCGGCACGAAATTATACGAACTTTTCATTTGAGGGTTGTAAAGCATACGGATATTGGGTGTTACGCCAATGGTGCTTTGTCCGGGAATAAGTTCGGTCAGGTACGAACTGACAATCCCGTTCATATACATGATCACGGTGGTCGACATATTCGTATCCGAAGCGTCCGGAATCAACATGAGTTGAGAACCACCAACTTTATACAGATTCTCAGCAAAATACGGACCAAAAGCGATGACCAGATCGGCTTTGTCTTCGCGGAACACGCGGTCGATTTCATTCGGATTGCTGATTAATTCGCTGACGATGAAATATTCACTTGCACTGATTCGTTCCACCACCTGACGGGTCATTTCATTGGGCGTCGGGTCTAAAATCGCTACTTTGATGTTTTTTACTTCCGTCGATATGGCGAAACCAAATAAAATGATCTGGACAATCGGTATTCCGATCAGTATCATCATGGTACGTACATCGCGAAAGATATGGTAAAACTCTTTGCGGACGAATGCAAGGAAGGTATATTGTTTACGATTGTTCATATAAATTAATTATCTGTACGTACAGCGCCTCTGGCCAGCATATAAAAAACGTCGGCCATGCTGTCTGTTTTGAATTGTTTCTTTAGATTCCGGGGAGTGTCCAGCGCATGAATTTGTCCGTCGACCATGATAGACACACGGTTACAGTATTCTGCTTCATCCATATAGTGGGTAGTCACAAAAACTGTAATGCCTCTGTCGGCCGCTTCGTAAATCATCGACCAGAACTGCCGGCGGACGGCAGGGTCTACGCCTCCCGTCGGTTCGTCCAAAAATACAATCTTCGGCTCATGAAAGATGGACACCGAAAAAGCAAGTTTTTGTTTCCATCCTAATGGAAGGGATCGCACCAGCGTATTACGTTCGTTTTCAAAATTCAGTTTTTCAAGCAATTCATCTGTCTTTGAGGCGATTTCCCTGCTTTTCATGCCATAGATTCCGGCAAACAGGCGAATGTTTTCCCATACTTTCAATTCTTCGTAGAGCGAGAATTTCTGGCTCATATAGCCGATGTTCTTTTTTACTTTTTCGGATTGATGTTCAATATCGAATCCGGCAACCGTGCCTTTGCCCGATGTAGGCTTGCTTAATCCGCACAACATCCGCATCGCCGTCGTTTTACCGGCTCCGTTGGCGCCCAAAAAACCAAAAATCTCGCCTTTTGACACATCAAACGAGATATGGTCAACGGCTGTGAAGTCGCCAAACTTCTTCGTAAGATTCTCTACAACAATTACTTTCTCTTCCATTTCATTCAAAAATGTTCATTGTCAATTAATTGATCGCCATGAAACAATCTTCAATAGTTGCTTCGATAGGGATTATTTCAATGGCTGTATGGGACAGGCCAGCCAACTTACTTTGTAACTCGCTTATATTCAGTTTTGTCCGGTCTATCGTGATATGATGGGTACTACCGAATGCGTAGCAACTTTTGATACCGGGAATTTGTTGCAAGTCAGCGTATAATTTCGACATCCGGTCGGCTGAAACAGCCCACAGCATTTCGTTGAATTGACTGATGATTTGTTGCGGTGTGTCGATTTTCAGGAATTGTCCATCGCGTATCAGGGCAATCCGGTCGCATAGCGTTGCTTCGTCCATGTAGGGGGTGCTTACGAGGATGGTGATACCTTGCGCCTTGAGCCGCTTGAGCATCTCCCAAAACTCTTTACGTGAAACAGGGTCGACGCCGGTGGTCGGTTCGTCGAGAAACAGCACGGTCGGTTTATGGATTAATGCACAGGAAAGCGCCAATTTCTGCTTCATTCCGCCGGACAGTTTTCCTGCACGGCGATTTTTAAACGGTTCGATTTGCTTGTAAATATCTTCAACCAGCGCATAATTTTCCTGGATGGTCGTACCGAAAACGGAAGCAAAAAAGGTCAGATTTTCTTCGACCGACATATCCTGATAAAGCGAAAAACGTCCGGGCATATAACCTACGCAGGTGCGGATTTTTTTGTAATCCTTTTTGACATCCAACCCATTGACCGTTGCCGTCCCGTTATCTGCTAAAATCAGTGTAGTGAGGATGCGGAAGAGGGTTGTTTTTCCCGCTCCGTCCGGGCCGATAATGCCGAAAATCTCACCCTTATGCACTTCAAAACTCAGGTTTTTCAGCGCCTGGACGTGGCCATACGACTTGCTTACCGATTGACAA
>Ga0209628_10001649_pt1 | contig 14650 bp, 10 predicted proteins | sample TergutCu122P4_FD_187285 | JGI IMG/M metagenome (GOLD analysis project Ga0209628, IMG submission 187285) | Cubitermes ugandensis P4 segment gut microbial communities from Kakamega Forest, Kenya - Cu122 P4 (SPAdes) (version 2) | ecosystem: Host-associated > Arthropoda: Insects > Digestive system...
CGTCTCGGCGATTTCCGCCATGCCCATCGGCGCGCCGGGGTGGCCGGAATTGGCCTTTTGCACCGCATCCATCGCAAGAGCGCGGATGGCGCTGGTCAGGGGGGAAAACCTAGGAGAGATGTCTACGCTCATGGTCTGGAAATACCACCCGAAAAAAATTTTGATTATCCGGGAAACGGCGTTTTTTGAATAGCGCCGTTTTTTGGGCGCTCCGCCCTGCGGCTACCGCCTGCCGTAGCGCGCTTGCAGGAAGGCGAAGGCGGCTTCGCTGTCCAGCGGCTTGCTGAACAGGTAGCCCTGCATCTCGTCGCAGCCGTTGCTGCGCAGCAATTCGCGCTGGTCTTCGGTTTCGACGCCTTCGGCGATGACCTTGAGGCCCAGCGAATGGGCGAGCGCGATGGTGCCCAGCGCGATGGCGCGGTCGTTGAGGTCGTGCTCGATGTCGGCGATGAAGGAGCGGTCGATTTTCAGGTGGTCGATGGGGAACAGTTTCAGGTAGGCGAGCGAGGAATAGCCGGTGCCGAAGTCGTCGATGGCCAGCGTGACGCCCATGCGGCCCAGGCTTTGCAGGATGCCGATGGCTTCCTGCGGGTTTTCCATGACCACGCTTTCGGTGATTTCCAGTTCCAGCAGTTCCGCCGGCAGGCCGGATTCGGCCAGCGCGCCGGCCACCGTTTCGCAGAAATCGCGCCGCCGCAACTGGCGGGCCGAGACATTGACGGCGACGCGCAGCGGCGGCAGGCCGGCGTCGATCCAGTGTTTCATCTGGAAGCAGGCGGCGCGCAGCGCCCGCTCGCCGATTTCGACGATGATGCCGGTTTCTTCGGCGATGGGGATGAAGAGATTGGGCGCGATCAGGCCGTCGCTCGGGTGCTGCCAGCGCAGCAGCGCCTCGACGCCGGTCGGTCGGGGATTGTGGGCGGTGAATTGCGGCTGGAAGTGCAGCGTCAATTCGTTGCGGGCGATGGCCTGGCGCAGCTTGCGTTCGAGGTCGAGGCGCGTCGCGGTGCTGCGGTTCATCTCGGCGGCGTAGAACTGGAAATTGTTCCGCCCGGCCGCCTTGGCGTGGTACATCGCGGTGTCGGCGTTTTTCAGGATGGTGTCGCCGTCGGCGCCGTCGTCCGGGAAAATGCTGATGCCGATCGACGGGCTGGTGTGCAGTTCGTGGCCTTCGCTGTGGATCGGCGTCGCCAGCGCGGCGATGATCTTGTTGGCGACGATGGAGGCGTCGGCCGGCGCGGCGATGGCCGGCAGGATGACGACGAACTCGTCGCCGCCCAGGCGGGCCACGTAATCGGTTTCGCGCACCACGGCGGCGAGCCGGGCGGCGACTTCGCGCAGCATGCCGTCGCCGACCGGGTGGCCGAGGGTGTCGTTGATGATCTTGAAGCGGTCGAGGTCGATGAACATCACCGCCATGCTCCAGTGATGGCGGCGCGCCTCCGGCAGCCACTGACCGAGGCGGGTCAGCAGCGCCAGGCGGTTGGGCAGGCCGGTCAGCGCGTCGTGCTGGGCGATGTGGCGCATGCGCGCCTCATTCTGGCGGCGCTCGGTGATGTCGGCGAGTATCCAGATATGGTTGGTCGGCGCGCCGGAATGCTGGTCGTCGATGCGCATGGCGCGGATGCTGACCGGCGCGTTCTCACCGTTCTTGCGGGTGATTTCCAGTTCGCCGCTCCAGCCGCCGCGCCCGGCGATGTACTCTTGCAGGCTTTCCGGCGTCTGCGGATGCTCCACCGAGACCAGCGCGAAGATGGTGTGGCCGACCATCTCGTGGATCTCGAAGCCGGTGATCTGGACGGTGGCCGGATTGGCCGACAGAACGCGGTGCGCGCTGTCGGTGAAGATGACGCCGGCCGGCGAGTGCATGAACACCTTCTGCGCCAGCTGGTAGTGCTCGGCACCGCCGTGCCGTTCGGCGATGTCGGCGCATACCGAGACGAGGCCGCCATCCGCCAGCGCAATGCCCTGCACATCGAGCACCCGGCCGTTCGGCAGGGCGCGCTCGCAGCGCCGGGCGCCCTGGCGGACGGCGTCCGCCAGGCTCGCCCGCTGCGCCGCCGTCAGTTTTTCCGGCAGTTCCAGAAGGCGCGCCAGCTCGCGATTGTGCAGCAGCAGCCGGCCATGCGGGTCGAACAGCGCGACGCCGCAGGGAAGGCTGTCGACGGCCAGGCGCAGCGTCTTGTGCCGGGCGCGCAGCTCGGCCTCTGCCGCCCTCTGCTCGCTGATGTCGGTGCAGGTCGTCAACAGGCCCGCCGGCTGGCCGCCGACCTGTAGCGGCCGGCAGCGCACCCGGAGGCTGCGGCCATCGGGGCGGCTGTGCTCGCAACTGTGCGGCAGGAAGCGGCGGGCCTGCCGGATCAGATGGCGGATCTGCGCCGCCGCGTCGCCGGGGCCGAACTCGCCCCGCGCGGCGGCGGCCTTGAGCAGATCGGCAAGCGGCATGCCGGCGTGGACCTCGCCGGCCGAAAACTGAAAGGCGTCGAGGAAGGCTTGGTTCCATTCGCACAACAACAAATGCTCATCGAATACGCAGACGCCATCCGGCAGGCTGGCGACGACCGCGCTGGAACAGCCTTGGCTGCGAGGCGTTTCGGCGGCGTCTGACGAGGAGGTGTCCGTGGGCAAGTGATGCGGCTCGGCGAATGGCGACGGTTTATCTTAGCCGAATATTCGCCGGCGCAGCGAGCGGGCGGGCCTGCCCCTCATTGCCGCCATTTGATCGAACAGCCGATCGAGGCGGTCTGCTCTGCCGGCCCCTTGCCGCTGGCGGCGATGCCGCGCATCGCCTCGAACAGTTCGCGGCGGGCGTCGGGCGGGGCCGGGGCGCGCCCCGAAGCGTCCAGCCGGCCGCGGTACTGCAATTCCAGTCTGGCGTTGTAGCCAAAGAAATCCGGCGTGCATACCGCGCCATAGGCGCGCGCCACCTGCTGCGTCGCGTCGTATAGATAGGGGAAGGGGAAATCCAGCGCGCTGGCCCAGCGGCGCATGTTTTCCGGCGCATCGTCGGGATAGGCGGTGACATCGTTGCTCATGATCGCCACGCTGCCGATGCCGTGCCCGGCGAGTTCGCGGCAGTCGCGGAGCAGGCGGTCGATGATGGCCTTGACATAGGGGCAGTGATTGCAGATGAACATCACCAACAGGCCGTTCGGCCCGCGGCAGCCGGCCAGCGTATGACGCCGGCCGGCGGCGTCGGGCAGGTCGAAATCGACGGCGGGGCGACTGAAGTCGCAAACGGGCGGATTCAGGGCAACCATGCTGTCCACTCCAATGACTATTTAACCCATAATGATAGCAATGAACCCGCCCCGTTTTTATTGCCGGGAAACCCTGGCCCCCGGCGCGCGCATCGAGCTTCCCGATCCGGTCGCGCGCCATGCCGTGCGCGTGCTGCGCCTGGCGCGCGGCGCGCCGATGGTGCTGTTCGACGGGCGCGGCGGCGAATACCTGGCGCATATCGAGCGCATCGAGCGCGATCGCGTGCTGGCCGAAGTGGCCGCCTGGCGGGATGTCGAATGCGAATCGCCGCTGGCGGTGACGCTGGTGCAGGCGCTGCAAGCCGGCGAGAAGATGGATCTGACCATCCAGAAAGCGGTCGAACTGGGCGTCAGGGACATCGCGCCGGTGCACAGCCGGCGCAGCGTCGTGCACTTGTCCGGCGAGCGGGCGGGCCGGCGCGTGGCGCACTGGCAGGGCGTCGCCGCCGCCGCCTGCGAGCAGTGCGGGCGCAACCAGGTGCCGCTGGTGGCGCCGCTGGAAAGGCTGGAACACTGGCTGGCCCGGCCGGCCGGCGGCGCGCTGCGCCTCTTGCTGTCGCCCGATGCGGAGCGGACCCTGGCCGACCTGGCCCCGGCGGCGAGCGTGCAATTGCTGGTCGGCGCCGAAGGCGGGCTGGATGCGGGGGAAATCATGGCGGCGGCAGAGGCCGGCTTTCAGGCGGTGCGCCTGGGGCCGCGCGTGCTGCGCACCGAGACGGCGGGGCTGGCTGCATTGGCGGCCCTGCAGGTGTTGTGGGGCGATCTGGGGAAAGGAAAAACGAATGTTTGAATCGGCGGAACTGGGACACAAGATCGACCGCGGCACCTTCAAGAAGGCGGCGCCGGCGCTGCGCGCCGCGCTGCTGGACGCGCAGTACGAGGTGCTGGAAAGAAAGGAATTTCCGGTCATCATCCTGATCAGCGGCGTCGACGGCAGCGGCAAGGGGGAAACCATCAATCTGCTCTATTCGTGGATGGACCCGCGCCACATCTCGACCCTGGCCTTCGCCGAGCCGACCGACGAGGAGCGGACGCATCCGCCGATGTGGCGCTACTGGCGCGCCCTGCCGCCGAAGGGCAAGCTCGGCGTCTTCGCCGGGTCGTGGTATTCGCAGCCGATCGCCGACCGCATCAGCGGCAGCATGCGCCGCTCGGAAATGGACGCCTGCCTCGCCGACATCAACGGCTTCGAGACCATGCTGGTCAATGAAGGGGCGCTGGTGCTGAAATTCTGGTTTCACCTGTCGCGGGAAGGGCAGAAGGCGCGGCTGAAGGCGCTGGAAAAAAATCCCAACACCGCCTGGCGCGTCACCGAAAAGAGCTACGAGCGGCTGAAGACCTACGACAAGCTGCAAGCCGTGGCCGGCCACGTGCTGCGCGTGACCAACACCGCCCAGGCGCCGTGGATCGTCGTCGAGGGCACCGACGACGAATACCGCTCGCTGACCGTCGGCAGCATCGTGCTCGATTCCATGCAGCGCCGGCTCAAGCAGGAAGGCCGGACGCCGGTGCCAGTGGCGCCGCCCATCGTGCATCGCATCGACGAAAAGAACGTGCTCGGCGAACTCGATCTGGCGCAGAAGCTCGCCAAGAAGGATTACGAAAGCCAACTGGCCCGCCATCAGGCCCGCCTGGCGGCGCTGGCGCGCGACCCGCGCTTCCTCGACCGGCACTCGCTGGTGCTGGTGTTCGAGGGGCCGGACGCGGCGGGCAAGGGCGGCAGCATCCGCCGCATCGCCGCCGCGCTCGACGCCCGCCAGTACCACATCGTCCCCATCGCCGCGCCGACCGAGGAGGAGCGCGCCCAGCCCTATCTCTGGCGCTTCTGGCGGCACCTGCCGCGCATCGGCCGGGTGACCATCTTCGACCGCTCCTGGTATGGCCGGGTGCTGGTCGAGCGGGTCGAGGGCTTTTGCAGCCAGGACGACTGGCTGCGCGCCTATGCCGAAATCAACGATTTCGAGCACCAACTGGTGGCGGCCGGCGCCGTCGTCGTCAAATTCTGGCTGCATATCAGCAACGACGAACAGTTGCGCCGCTTCAAGGAACGCCAGGACAGCGAATTCAAGCAATTCAAGATCACCGACGAAGACTGGCGCAACAGCGAAAAATGGGACGACTACGTGACGGCCGCCTGCGACATGGTCGACCGCACCTCCACCGGTCTGGCGCCCTGGACCCTGGTCGAAGCCAACGACAAGAATTTCGCGCGGGTCAAGGTGCTGCGCACCGTCTGCGAGCGCATCGAAGAAGCCCTGAAGGAAGATTACGGAAAAAGCGCGAAGAAAAAATGAACGACACCTCCCACGACAGCCACTTCGTCACCTGGTTCCGCTCGGTAACCCCCTACATCAACGCCTTTCGCGGCAAGACCTTCGTCATCGCCTTCGGCGGCAAGGCGGTCGAAAGCGAATTCGCCAAGACCCTCGCCTATGACGTCAACCTGCTCGTCAGCCTGGGGATCAGGCTGGTGCTGGTGCACGGCGCGCGCCCGCAGATCGAGGAAGAACTGCGCGAAAAAAATCTCGAATCGGTCTATCACCGGGGCTACCGCGTCACCGACGCGCAGACGCTCGACTGCGTGCTGCACGCCGTCGGCAGCGTCTATCTCGAAATCGAGGCCATGCTCTCGCAGGGCCTGCCCAACACCCCGATGGCCAACAGCCGCATTCGCGTCATCGGCGGCAACTTCATCACCGGCCAGCCGATCGGCGTGCTCGACGGCATCGACATGCAATACGCCGGCAAGGTGCGCAAGGTCGATGTCGACGGCATCAACGCCCAGCTCGCCCTCGGCAACATGCTGCTGCTCAACTGCCAGGGGCCGTCGCCCACCGGCGAAATCTTCAACCTGCAAATGGAAGAAGTCGCCGAAGCCGTCGCCGTCGCCATCAAGGCCGACAAACTCGTATTCCTCACCGACAGCCGCGGCGTCACCGACAAGGACGGCGAACTGCACGACGCCATGACCGCCGACGAAGTCGACAAGATACTCAACGGCGGCGACTGGCTGTCGCCCGACATCCGCCGCTACCTGCCGTGCAGCGTGCGCGCCACGCGCGCCGGCGTCGGCCGGGTGCACCTCGTCGGCTACGCCGAGGACGGCGCCCTGCTGCGCGAACTATTCACCCACGACGGCGTCGGCACCGTCGTCACCCGCGAACCGCTGGAAAACATCCGCGAAGCCAAGCCCGACGACATCGCCGCGCTGATCGCCCTGATCGAACCGATGGAACAGGAAGGCATCCTCGTGCACCGCCCCAGGGAACTGCTGGAGCGCGAAATCGACCAGTTCTCCATCATGCTCCACGACAACATCATCGTCGGCTGCGCCGCCCTCTACCCGCATTCCGACGACGAGGCCGAACTCGCCTGCCTCGCCGTCAACCAGGAACACCGCGAATGGGGCTACGGCGAACAACTGATGAAGCGCGTCGAACGCCGCGCCCGCAAACTCGGCATCAAGCGCCTGTGCGTCCTCACCACGCGCACCGAACACTGGTTCGTCGAACGCGGCTTCCGCCTCGGCACCGTCGACGACCTGCCGGCCAAAAAGCGCGACATGTACAACTACCAGCGGCGCTCGAAGGTGCTGTTCAAAAATCTTTGAATTTGTCTGAAAGCCTTGTAATTCAATGGATTCGTGTTACAAAAAATTCTCTAGCTACTCACCTAGCTACTCAAAACCTTTCCGCTGTAGGTCATGGCGTCCAACCAACATCAGGCATCACAACCCCAACACAAGCACCTTGACCCCCCCCTGCCCCTAACCTGCGCCGCTGCGTAAAGAGATACCAGAGCGGTCTTTCGGGCGAAGGGGTTTTGAGTTTTGACCGCCCCCTTACCCCAACAGCGCGACCCCGAAATTGCCGACTACGGTAGCCGCACAGACGCACAAAAGCACCTCGATCTGTACCCATTGCAGATAGTTTTTATGGATATTTTAGCAACGCAATTCATCTCTGTCCGCACCCCAAATGCGCGCCGTTGTCTGCTCCGTTTACCTTACCCCTACTCTTTTTCACTGGGACAACTGGGACAACTGGGACAAACCGCCGAAACCCTTGTGAATAGGCTGTATAGCGTTCTCGTTTGTAATAATTCAACTGGGACATCGCTGGGACACGGTGGGACACTTTGGCAAAAGTGACAACAAAAAGTGCGAAAATCCGCCTGTTTTCCGTTGCATCTCTCACGCGCTCGCAACCGATATACGCTTGAAAATATTAATCAAAGGTCATTATTTCAATGGCGGTAGTAACAAGATGCGTACAATTTTCAAATGCAATTTGCAATGGCTGTCAATGCCTTTGGTATTGTCGTAACGCCCCACGTTTCGCCCACAAAAAACCACGGGCAACCGCCCGCCCCCAGCCCGCCGGGGTGCGGTTATCGGCAGGCGTTCAACCCCTCACCATCGGCGCGGCCTCGATCTGCCGCCCGGCCATCCGGGGAAGGCCAACGGACGCCGCCGACCATGCCCCGGCCATCGGGCATGCCCCCGGCCCGGATCAGCATCGGGGGCGGTCGCCAGTGTCCCAGCCCAGCGTCCCGGCTAGGGCAACGCCAGCCCGCCGGGCGCAATCATCGGCAGGCGTTCAACCCTTCGCCATCGGCGCGGCCCTCGATCTGCCGCCCGGCCCGCCGGGGAAGGCCAGCGGACGCCGCCGACCATGCCCCGGCCCGGATCAGCATCGGGGGCGGTCGCCAGTGTCCCGGCCCAGCGTCCCGGCCAGGGCAACGCCAGCCCGCCGGGGTGCGGTCGTCGGCAGGCGTTCAACCCCTCACCGTCGGCGCGGCCCTTGATCTGCCGCCCGGCCATTCGGGGAAGGCCAGCGGACGCCGCCGACCATGCCCCGGCCATCGGGCATGCCCCGGCCCGGATCAGCATCGGGGGCGGTCGCCAGCGTCCCGGCCTAGCGTCCCGGCCAGGGCAACGCCAGCCCGCCGGGGCGCGGTCGTCGGCAGGTGTTCAACCCCTCGCCGCCGACGCGGCCCTCGATCTGCCGCCCGACCATCAGCATCAAAGCCCCGGCCATCTGTCCCGCCCGGCCCTCTGGTCGTGGTCGCTTTCAAGGGGTGCGAAGCCTTCACAGCGGCGCGAAAGATCGGGGATAGGTTCGTATCCAGTGCGAGCGGACACCATGCCGCCGGGCCGGGCGATGGTGCAACGGCGATTCTCATAACGTCGGCATTCGCGGCAACGGCGGCGGTCATCATCAGCGCGGGCGGCTTGCTCTGCCCTCTGCCTGCGCTGCTGTTCCTCGCTATCGGCCAGCGCTTCCGCCGCCTGGCGACCCATTCCGCCGTCAAATTCAAGGATGGCGGCGCGTTCTTCCCATGCTTCGCGGTCGGCGTCATCTCCCAATCTTCCGGGCTTGGCCGGCGCGTCCGCCACTTCGGCAAGCGCCAGCCCGCCGGGTTCTTTATTCTGCTTTGCCGGTACGTCAACACGCGGCGGAAACATCGCCCCCCAATCAATCAACAGGGGTTCAGTCGTCGTCATTGAGCAGCGTTGGCAGGATATGCACGACACGTTGCCGCCCCTCGGTCGGGATAAGCTGTTTCACCAGCCATTCGCGCCCCGCCTCGCTGCCCTTTGTGCAATAACCCTTGGCGACCAGCAAGCGCCCGACGGCAGACGGGTCGTAACCTTTGCAAACAACAGTTCGCCACGGCTCATTAAAAATGAAATATTCCTGCGCATCGTTGCCCGCACTATCCTTGCAAGAGAGCCGGTAGCCGATTCGATCAGGCTTGCCGGGGGCATGGCTTTCTGTATTGTTCGCCGGCCTGCCCCAATCCGTAAACGCCGACTCCCCCTTGCGCTGAATGATTTCGCGGACTTGCCGCAGCATCGCCCGTTCTTCCTGATTGCCATCGCCGCCGCGCCGCGCCATCCAGGCATCAAAGCACACGCGGGCGGCGCTCATCGCTTCGCCGGGTTGCCATCCGGTAATGCGAAACCGGGTTGCCAGTTCGCCAGCGGCCCCAACCAAAGCGAAGCGCGCCGCAACCCGCCGCGCCTGTCCGTGCGCCGCATCGGTCAACATCGCGGCCTCAAAGGCTTTCACCGCTTCCCGGATAATTTCGGGAACCGCCTCCCGATGCTCGGTCAGCTTGGCGAGGAAGGCGCGGAAAACCGCCCCATAGTAGCGCCGTGCAGCCCGGTCTAGCGCCTTGGCGAACTCCGCGCCGTTGGCATGGCCGTGCAAATTCTCGAACACGCCCAGCCCGGCCCCGGCGTCGGCGGGGATTTCCGCCAAACGTAATTCTTGCCCGGCCCTTGGGGTTTGTCCGGCCTGCGCCATATGTTCAACCAAGCCGATTTCACCGGCGCTGAGGAACAGCAAACGCCAGCTTGCCCGCTCCCGTGCGCCGCCGCTTCGCCCGGCCCGCGTTTTGCCGCTGCCGTTCGCCAGCATATAGGCGCACTCGCCCGCCGCCCTGGCATCCATCTGGGCTAACTCATCGAGCAGCAGAGGGGCGTCACAATGGGCCATCGCCAAGGCTTCCAGCCCGTTGTCAGTTGCCCGCCAGCGCTGCATATAGTCCGGCCCGCCGCACACGCTGGCGGCCACCCGCAAGGCCGTTGTTTTGCCGTCGGATGAATTGGAGCGGAAATGAAACCCGCCGCTTTCCGCCCCCAGCAAATGCAGCAAGGGCGCGGCAAAGGCCACGGATACGGCGAACAGCAAACGACTATTGCCGCCGCACAAGCGCGCTACGTTATCCCGCCATTCATCAATGCCGCCGTACTCTGCAAAGGTTGATGGCGTACCGCTATAGGCATCGTAAATCCATTCCTCTGCCCCTGGCCCGATACCTCTATCCGGCAACACGAAAACCGCGCCGTCTGCCGCATCATGCCAACCCGTGCGCCGCGATACGCGGGCGCGGCCCTTGGGTTTCATCGTTTGCAGATAGGCGACCAACTCCGATTTCATGCGCGGCTCAATCTGCAAACCCTGATCCAGCAGCAGACCGGCCACTTCTGAACCGTCGCCGCGAAACAGCGCCGCCGGGACAATCACCCGATGCGGGGCGCGGTCGGGATCATCAAATTGGCAGAGCAGCCCCCAACCGGCGTTTTTGGGATCACGAACGAGGGCGACGACGGCCAGCGGGGCGCATATCTTTTTCGGGGCGCGGTCGGGGTCGATTTTCCATACCCCGCCGTCATTCAGTTCAAAGCGGCGCGCGGCTTCCGCCTTGGCTTCATCGGCCACCGCCGCCGGGGATGGGGGCGGCGCGGCAGATAATTTGCGCAAGGTTTCAGAAGATAACAGCAGGCTGGCCATATGTTCGGCTTTCCAGCCGCGCGCCGTCAGATCGGCGGCATCGTCGCCAGCGGCCAGCGGCTCGCCGGGCGATAGCGCCGCCGTGTCGCCCTCGCCGACCGGGGAGCGGGCAAAGGCGTCCAGGTTGAACACCGCCACGCCCCCGGCGCCAACTGCCGCCAGCGCCGTCGCAACGTCCCGCATGGCCTTTTCGCCGGGCGGGTCGGCGTCCGGCCAAAGCCAGCATTCACGGCCCGCCAGCGGCGACCAATCGGCCTTTGCTACCGCCTGCGCTCCCCCTTGCCAAGTCAGCACGGGATTTTTCGGGAACAGGATCAGCGCCGCATCGCGGGCTTTCTCGCCTTCCACGATCACCGCCGGGCCGGGCAGGGCCGCCAGCATCGACAAACCCAGCAGCGGGCGCGGCGCGGGCGGGGCTTTGAATTGCCAGAGTAACCGGCCATCCGGGTAACGCCACAGGGTCAGCGGTGAAAACTGCTTTCGCTCGCCTTTCGGCTCGTACCTGTCATGGTAGAAACACACCGCCCCCGCCGCATCGGTATAGGCCCAGCGCCCTGCCGGGCGGCCATGCCGGGAATGAGCAGCCGGCGGGGCCGGGGCGTCGGCGGGGATTGGCATGACGCACACCGCCCCGCCATCCGCCGGGCCGTGGGGCGCGTTTCTGGCCGGGGGCGAAGCATCCCCCTTGCCGCTCCCGCGTTCGTCGCTTGGCGGGCGTTTCTGGCGGTCAGGCCTGGCAATGCCGTAATGTTCCGCCAGCCGCTCGGCGGCCTCGATCTGGCGACACGCAAGAACGTAAGCGGCCAGTGACACCAGATCGCCGCCCTTGTCGCCCGTAGCGAAGTCCGCCCACGCGCCGTTGTCCCGGTTGATGGTGAAACTGCCGGGCGCATGGTCGGCGCGGGTCGGGTTTACCGGCAAATACTCCCTGCCCTGGCTCTTGCCGCCGGTCAGGCCCAGCCAGGCCATTGCCCCGTCAAAATCAGCGAGAGCGGACGCCGCGACCGTGCCAATAAAATCGGTCATTTTTGTTTGCCCCTTTCAACATGGGCGTCGGCCATAGCATCATTAATAAAGCGGCGTCCGCTTATCGCCACAGCAAGCCGGATTCCGATGTATACGGCACACGCAAAACCAATTACAACACGTGACTTACCGCCATATTTACTAATGGCTCTATCGACAACGGCAAAGGCTTCATTTAGCGCCGTCTCATGAAACGGGGTAGTCATTTTTTTGCCCCTTCCGCCGCTGCAATCTTCGATAAAATCCATTGATCAACAGAGTACGCGGGTAGGCCGCTTGCTTTGTTGCCTAACTTAACTAGCGGGCCAAGCTCGCCGGCCTTTACTGCCCTGTAAACATGACTAATAGATACGCCCATTCGCTTGGCGGCGGCTGGTATGCGTTCAATAGCGGGCCGGGCGGGGGCGGTCGCCTCGATATTGGCGGTTGTACTGTTCATGATTCGTCTTTCCATATGATGCGCCGGTATGGCGCGACATCCGAATCATGGATACGAAACGGGGCTAAAAAAACCCCGGCGAATCCAAACAAAAACCCCGACGAACCAACCAAAACCCTTGCCCAGTAATGGATTACAACCCCGGCAAACTTTTTACGGAAGCTGCTTAGGCCCGGTTTTCTTTTGCCAGTTAGCTAGAGTAGCTACCCGCCTGAATGCCTCTACTCCAAGCATCGGACGGTTCTCTTTCAACCATCCTTCGATCAACTGCTTTGGGGTTCTTTTTGATCCTTCCGCAAGTTCATCTGCATATTGCCAAGCCAATATCGCCGCCTCCAACTCTCTCGAAAAATGCTTGCCAGCGCAATCAAGGCAACGCAACGCCGCCACGGCTACAGCTTCTGGAAATAGAAAAGCCGGGCGCTGCCCAATGGATTCGGCAAATGCTCGCAAGTCTGCCCGTCTGAATTTCAAATCATCCATCGGATCGTGATTCAAAACTAAATCTGATATTGTTGTATTCTCAGATTCATACCTAATATTCCCATGCTTGACGGCATATCTAATCCTTTCTTGCCACTCAAGCGCTACTAGGCATTTTTCTGGGTATTTTTTTTTCCCATCCCCATACAATAAACCGGGCGGTATTCCAGCCCACATGCAGGCGGCTTCATCAAAGTTAAGAGGGTCTTTGTCAGCCCACGGCGACAGGTCAAAATCATTATCAGCCATTCCGCCCCCAAAGCGCGGCCCTTGAATAGGCGCCGCGCCAGCCGGGCAAGGGGTCTCCCGGTTTTCGCCCCGTCGGGCTAGGCGCGGCAAACACGTCAGGCCGGCGCTTCGCGGGCGGCGGCCAGCAAGGCAAGCACGGCGATACGCGCCGCGCCCCTATCCTTGTTCATGGTACAGGCACGGACACCGCCGCCCGGCAGGCGTTGAGGATCAGGCACATGCCGTTCGCCGACTTTATCGACAAGCAATCTTCATTGACGATGGCGGCAACCGCGTCCGCCAAAAATTCAAGCACGCAGCACACATTGTTCGCCGTATCCTCGCCCCAGCCATCGCCAGCAATCAGCGGGTTGATTTCGTAAATGGGCAGGCGCTTATCTGCGCCGGAAGTTGCATTAGTCATGGTGGTAACTCCTTGATTCAAGTTTCAAACCGCCGCCCCACTGCTAAACGGGGCGGGCGGAACCATGCGGGTTAGCAGACCGGAATCAAGGAACCGGCAGGGGTCGCCCCCTCCCGCATGGCCCGCCCATAGGCTTACCATGCGGCGGACGTAAAAAAACCGCCGTGGGCGGTTGTCCGCCTTGATTTGTCCGGGCTGCTAAACCCGTAGCCGCCGGCTACCCGGCGACCCGATCATCATCGCCCGGCTGGGCCGGTCGTGTCAAGGTGGATTCGCGGGGCGCGTGGCCCTATACGGAATTCCCCGGACAAATGCGGAATACCGCGCCGCGCCTTTCTCTGCTACATTGAGCGCATGGCGACCGTTACTTTCGATACCCTGAAGTTTGTCAAAACGCTGGAAGCGGCGGGGGTGTCCGCGCCACAGGCAGAAGCCTTTGCCGCTGCCGTGCAGGATTCCAGCAACGCCGCTGATCTGGTAACGAAAAAGGATTTGCAGATTGAGCTTGCCCCGCTCAAAGCCGACATCCTGCTACTGAAATGGATGAGCGGCGTTATGGTGGCCGGGGTTATTGCCTTGGTCGCCAAAGCATTCATCGCCGTTTGAACAAGCCCAAGAATCTCGCCCCGGTCGGGTCGGTCGGGGCGGGCCACTCTCCAACCGCTCCGGCGTTCGTCGATTCCGGCGCGACGCTGGCCCATTGGCGGGGCATCGCCCGCCGGACGGCAGGCAGGGCGTGAGAGTTGGCGAAGCCGCCGCCGGGGGCGGCGCTTACTCAAGCCGCCAACCGCTCGATCAGCGCATACTCCCCGGCCTTGACGCGGTTCAACTCCCAAAGGTCGACCGCCTCTTGCATGCGCAGCCAGCTTTCTGGCGTCGTCCCGGTCAGCTTGCCCAGGCGGATTGCCAGATCGGGGGAGAGGGCGCGCTTTTCGTGCAACAGTTCGGAAACCGTCAGCCGCGACACCGCCAGCCACCGGGCAAACTCGGCTTGGGTCATTTTCAGCGCCGGCAACACGTCCTCACGGAAAATCGCGCCGGGGTGCGGTCGTCGGCAGGCGTTTAACCCTTCGCCATCGGCGCGGCCCTCGATCTGCCGCCCGGCCATCCGGGCATGGTCGGCGGACGCCGCTGCCATGCCCCGGCCATCGGGCATGCCCCCGGCCCGGATCGGCATCGGGGGCGGTCGCCAGTGTCCCGGCCCAGCGTCCCGGCCAGGGCAACGCCAGCCCGCCGGGGGGCGGTCATCGGCAGGCGTTCAACCCTTCGCCATCGGCGCGGCCCTCGATCTGCCGCCCGGCCATCCGGGGAAGGCCAGCGGACGCCGCCGACCATGCCCCGGCCATCGGGCATGCTCCCGGCCCGGATCAGCATCGGGGGCGGTCGCCAGTGTCCCGGCCAGGGCAACGCCTGCCCGCCGGGGTGCGGTTATCGGCAGGCGTTCAACCCCTCGCCATCGGCGCGGCCCTCGATCTGCCGCACGGCCATC
>Ga0209628_10001650_pt1 | contig 14649 bp, 7 predicted proteins | sample TergutCu122P4_FD_187285 | JGI IMG/M metagenome (GOLD analysis project Ga0209628, IMG submission 187285) | Cubitermes ugandensis P4 segment gut microbial communities from Kakamega Forest, Kenya - Cu122 P4 (SPAdes) (version 2) | ecosystem: Host-associated > Arthropoda: Insects > Digestive system >...
GTAATCAGTAAGTGTGTAACAGATGTCAAAGTTTCAAACTTCTCTGGCCGTTATCTCCGTAACAGTTCAACTTTGGATATAGGTGTTTTGGGTTATATCGGTATAGTTAACTCAAGGAACACTCTCCCGAAGTATTTCACATTCCTCCTGGGACACTCTGTATACTGCACTATTCAGCAGGTTAAATTTGTAATCATTCCGTGGCAGTGAAAGTTTTCCCAGTACAACTGAAATATTAACACATGAAACCTCCGCACAAAAAGGGTAAAAAGCATGCATAACCACTTACAGGCCAGTTTCATTAACAACTGTATTTTTTAGTATGTCATATAGGTACTAGAGTAAGTAACTTTGTAACCTTAAATAACATCCGTAAGAATAAACAATTCAGAATATGTTTCTTGTTGGAAAAGTCCTATTTAGCATTACAAAAGGAAACGTATGTGGTCTTAGTAAAAAAAATGCATATTCCTGGAATGTAATGCAGTCTATGTAAAACATGAACACGTCTATCAAAACTAAATATTTTATGGCATTTAAGTTATGACTAGGCAATGGTTGAAACCATACCTATCCTACATTTCAAATGACTGTAGTGCATCACATCAAAGAACACTGGAATCTTCAAAATACCACTGAGAGAACCTCAAATCTCACATTGCATGAATTCAGTAATTGAACAAATGGTTCAAAGCCAGTAAAATTTACACTAAATTTTGTTTAAATTAATTTCAACAACAACACTTGTGTTGATGTATTTAATAGGAAAACAGGCTGCATACATAAAAAAAACAGCATTCAAAAAGAGGTACTTTTACTGTTGAAATCTCTGCTGTTACATAAGTACTCCAGAGTGTTGTTTTTTCACAGAAGCTGAAATTGCATGACTGTTTCATAATTTATTTTACTAGTACTCCAGCCCATAAGTATAGTGATTAATGCAGTAATATTAATCATAAGATGTATTACATCACGGTCTGATTGGCCATTTGCTATGGGCGATGCAGAAGATGAACTTTGTCTTATATTATCCACAGAAATGTTATCAACTGCAACACTGCCAAGTCATTTTAAATCTACTGCAACATTTACAGTATGTGACAAATTACAGGTTATTAGCAGTGAGTTCTTTTAAAATGTAAGCCTGCAATAGATCTCGCGTCAAAATAGGAATGGGTAAAACCTAGGCCTCACACCATTCAAAATTTAACACAGTTACACACAATACGAACTGTACACAGCTATTGTACTTATGGCATGTGGATACTACTGTATGAATTTTACCCAGTTTGACCTTCGTTGCTTGCAGTCTGCCCATTACACATCTTGTGCCAGGATTTTATGGAAGCAGAAATGTCAACAGTATATGAATATAGGAACTGGGAATGGCTATCTAAAAGATAACAAATGAATAACAATAAAATATAATGTAGCATACATAATCTGAGTTACAGAAACCACATATTTGGAATTTATACCCACATAAATAGGTTTTTTTTCTTCTTAACTTTAATGTATATGGGACTGAACAACAGGTACCTGACTAAATGAATTTTACAGTTTTCTCCTCTACGCAGAAAGTGTCGCTATCAACCACAGTTTCAATTTAAAATGTTGTAAACACATACTATATAAAGTAATGGCTGAGCAATGACAGTGTTGCTACCAACCATTTACCAGCAGCAGTGTGTAAATGAAGGTCAGTATTTTAACAAATCTGTATTTCTTACAGCATTACTAACACACTTTCAAATATACTTCAGCCTCTACACCATCTTTTGTTAATAAACTGGTACAGTACAATCCCAAAACATTACTGATTTTTTGCAACTATATGAATGATCCCTTGGAGCTTGCTAAGAAAACTTAATATTTTTTCACTGATTTGTACTACTGCAACTGCTAACAACTGACAGCTCAATGACTGTTCAGAAAATGACACAAAATCTCCAAATTTCACCAAGCATAAATATTTCTTATAAATGAACATTATAATGATTTAGGTTCTACTTAAACTTCACCTCAATAATATGGTTAATATCTGTATAATAAATATGACAAGACTGATCATATAAGCACTACCTCTGATCCATGGTCACTACTTCCATTTCCAATACGACATATGACAAACTGTTCAGAACAAGGGATAAAAATATATCTACAAAAGATACGCAAATATGAATTTTATACAAGTTCAAAATATAACAAACGCATGAGATAAATTTTTTTTTAAACCAAACAATTAAGGTAATCATTCAACTATACTCAACTAGAAAACATGCCTTTTTCTTACTCACCATACTAATTTCTGGTGTCACTAAATACTGAACTCTACCAAACTCCAAAACCATTACTTGCAAAGCTTAAAATGCAGTGAATGCCCTCCTCACCACCATAGCTTAAAAAAAAAAAAAATCACAAATGTCAATTCACTGATGCTACAGATCAATGGCAAGACTGGATAAATTAAAAATATTCTTGCAGGCTACATAACAATACTATAAACACAATGTGTCAATTTACATACAAGAAATCTTTATATATGCACTCCGACTATTGACAGAACAGTTACTCAGACAACTGTTGTAATGTTATCTCATTATTAGTTTGTTCCATTACATTTTATCAATAGCACAATAGCACTTCATAATCACATGTCTTTTTTCCTTGGTGGAATATTTACATTCTATTTGTTGGTTACACTCACGTTTTTATGGCACATATAATTTGTTGTTCATACTTCTGGTAATATGGATTAAGACAATTCAAGACACAAGGTGACCTCTGCCAGCAACATCCAAATAGACCTAAGCGTATACATTGTCAAAGTGAAGCATCAAGACAGTCCTTGGTAAAATTACTTTCAAATAAATGTTATACAAAAGCAAGCTGGCAAACAAAGGGTGAAATATGCATAATGTGTTGTATAGAATGCAATATACTTCAGTGCTTGTTGAATAATATATTTGGAACAATAATTATTCCAAAGCCTATGCACACATAAATGGAAGAAATGGCAAAGACATAGCTTTGACTTATAGTTTAGCATGTCCTTATATCAAATTGCCACAAAATCCATATTGAGGCATTCTGTTGTACACTGTTCAACTTTTTAGACTTCAATTTCCACCAAAATACAAACATTTTATTAAACAATACATACAGTCTTGTAGCAATTTAATGAACTTAGTATTCATTGAAATGATAAACCCACAAATGCTTACAAAAAATTATCACATATGTACATTTATTAAAGAAGTCCAGAACAATTAGGAAAATTCTATGAATACAGATGCAGACTGTGAAAAAAGCGGACAATGAGCCTGGTGAACAGTTACTTAGCAAGCAGACGAAGTAAAGTAAATTTGAAATATATTAATTTCATCACTCGCTGAATATTTGCTTGGATCAAATAACACAGCACATTTGTAGCGTTAATAACAAATTAATGCAAGTGATCCTCTGCCAGTTCTGGGTTCCTTGCTGATGAATATACGAAGCAGTATAACAGCAGATAAAATAATCTGTATTGAGCCAACTACTCAAGACAAAAAATTTTTAACTACAGTAAATTTCTGTCATAATAATTAACATTTAGCATGATCATTACATGTAGACCTACACTATACAGCTGTGAGCAGTCAAGGCCACAGTCCATAAACACACACACATATATTTTGTGCTTTTTCAGTCATGTTCAGTATCTGAAACTGATCCCTTACTGTACCCACATGCTCCTTCTACACCAATTTTCCTGCATGCTCATGAAGTCTGGAGGTAAAATGGCATACAATGAGTTCAGCAAACAACTATACCTTTTTACTTATCTCCTTTCTTTTCTTGCACCCAACATAACAAGACCTTACAACAGAGTACATAGTTCACTTTAACAGTGATCCTGCTATGGAAGGCCAACAGAAGATAATAAAGGAAGAGTGATTTAAAGAGTAGGGCAATGACTGTTGAGTAAGGATAACTATCACACAGCAATTTATCACACAAGTTTCAATCAGAACCTGATTAACTCTTCAGTTACTTACGAATAAAGAAAGACACCTCACCGCTTGGAGATGAGCCTTGGCCATTCAGCCAGTAACTTGTCCCTACAGTGAGTGAGCTATCCAGAAGCAGTTCTTATAATCAAACGTGTAACCTCACTATATTAACTGAGTGACCACAGTTCATACAGAAGTAGAATCCACAACATTTCCAGTTCAACAGATTCTTAACCACCCAAGTGGCCAAAGTCATGTACAACTCATACGTGCTCTTCTTTTCTAACATGTAACAAAAGACAAGTTTCACACATGTTGAATCTATTTGTGACAACTATTCACTCCCCCCCACATGCAATCATGGCACAATATTTAATGAATCAAATGCGGAGACAACCTATTACCTTTAATTATTTGATTTCTGTCATTCACATACCTTTATTTTATTCACAAACCTTTATTTCACCACCACTGCGCAAATATACTGACTCATATTGTAACTTGAGTGAAAAACTGAATAAGACACACATATGCTAGGAACTACCTCTGAAAAATCAAGCAGTGATAATTGTTCAACTTGAGTAACAAATGGTATGACACAATTGTGTCTCTAACTGAATCCATACAAATGCTCAGTCTTACCCTCAGACTTAAAATTACACATGCAGCATTAGAAAAAAGGAGCTGTTTTTGCAGTTCTTATGTTTCAGCAATACAAAAACCATGTGGAGCTAAAACACTCAACACAACTTGAAAATTAATTATGCTAATACCTGCATTCAAATAGGACTGCCCTTAATACAAATTTACTGTTTCATTATGTAATTTTCTATTGTAATTACAATTACAATACTACTTCCAGAATGACTTCTTATATATAAATTTACTGTTTCATTATTTAATTTCTATTGTAATTACAATTACAGCACTTCTTCCAGAATGACTTCTTACATTTCTGTCTGATCAGACTGTATGAAATGTGTGTGCATGTGTGTGTGTGTTTAGTGCGTACAAAGGTTCAAAAAATCACTTCCCAAGAGTAATTTAATCATTGTATTGAATCAATTTACAATGTAAAATATCAAAATGGAAACCAAATGAGCTTGACACATGTGACATAAAATATCCTGGGATTGTTAAGGACATATTCACTAGTGAGATTTATAATTAGACTATAAATTGTAAACTACATTACATGTTTTTCAATACTGAATATTACATAAGTAGTGATCATACACCAAAAAAGCTCAAATACTGCCCAGCTGGAATAATGTAAAGCATGAGAAAAACTACTTAAATCAGATGAATATTAGAAGAGCAAATTGTATCACTATACATTTATTTCACAATTTGGTAACCTTTGGTGCAAGTTATTTAAAAAACATGACAGAAATAGTACCACTACATCCACTCACTTGTATATGGTTTCCAGAGCAGCGAACTCCACACACACACTTTACAAGGTAACTACTCACACTGTGGGAACCGCACTGTATCACAATAATATCTTAACCACCTGAGCGGATTTTGGCAGGACAGATATCACTGGTCATGTTGAACCCAGTGTCAGATGTGAAAAATTTTCTACACAATAAAATGATACCCACATTACAGCAGTGGGGCAACTGGTATAGAATTTTAATACATAACTTTATGTGAAGTGTTTTATATACCATGGAACAAGGTTTCAAACTGTATATTTATGCAGAAGTTGACTAGTATAGGCACTTGAAAAGCAACTCTTACACAGGTAAACTACAAACTTCAGGTAAGATAACTGTAAAAAAAATAATGCTTCTATCCATTCTACATGCATAAGCCTTCTAAATGTTCACTGTAAAAGCCAGTGTGTGTGATGTCCATATATATGATCTAACACTGTCCTTGATATAAACCTCACTCTTTTCTATTTCCAGTTTCCCCCGTTTGCTGACATACATAATTGAAGTTGAGAGTTTAAAAGTTTACTTTCACATCAACTGATCTGAATCATTAAATAACAAATTCTTCTTTTAACATTTAGATAAAGGACATGCTAACTATTTTCATAATGACATAGTGATCTAACAGAAAATAACACAAAAACCTGAACAATTTGTTACGTTATTCCCTCTCCAGAGAAACCATTGTTGGAACAGCATAAGGGAAAAAAATTGAAGGAAATGTAACTGAGCATAAGAAAACAAGTTTTAGTCATTTAAATATGTATCAAAAGAGTTAAAAAGTGTTGGCAGAAATATTTCATAGTTCTCCCATGTGTTTGTTACAACTTACTTTTATCTTTTTACATATTAACATACACAATATGGACATTTTCAGATACATGTATCAAATTAGTCCAGGTAAGCTTTGTGAAAAGTTTACCTTATACTGTAATTCAGCAACCTGGTTATTGTATTAACAAATACAGGGCCTTGATTTCATTCAATTAGGTCACATGACAATATCCTGAGAGAGTATGATATTTTAGTGTTTACATTGAATGATAACAGTATGAATTTAAAATCAGTTAATTTCAGAATGAGGAAATTAATCATGAGTAAATCTGTGAGTTACAAGGACTTCACAGATGAGAGGCAAAGCACACAAGAACACTTATGATAAAAACTGGTACAGGAATTTCAGTGACATGAAAAAACTTTTCCACAATTTCCAGAGATTGTGGGATGACTATGAAGTCACATATCAGAAATTCCCTATAGGACTGAATAGGTACAAATAAATGAACAGTGCATATGACTATTTGATCTGAGATTTAATCCAAGGACTTTCCAACGAATGTACTGTGATAGTATGAGTTCAATAGAATCAAATTTTGAAACTATTCTTTGCTACAGTGAAAACATGTGTGTTAAATAATCAAGACATAATGCAGTGTATTATACTACAAATTTCCTCATAATACCAGGTTAATAACTGAAAACAAAAGAGGAGAAAAAGTGTAAATATCTGTCTATTAAAAACTTAAAACTATGCACATCATGACTTCGATATAATTGGGCAGTGTGAATGGGTAATTTACATCTCACAAATACTCCACATCTTCCTCTACATAAATTCTGTTCAGAAACTGCCATCCAATTTGACAATATAGCAGCTGGTGCTCAGGACATATGCAGTTTCATATTTTCGAATGCAAACCTGAACAAATTGAAAGCCACTACAGACTGCATTTAAAATAATCCATCCTTATTATTATTACTGCTCTCTGCTTTCTACTCTGAACTGTAACTGGCTTTTACTGTGTCAGTCATTATAAAGTACTGTAAAGAAAAAAGTTTCTACTATTCTGGACACTGTCAGTGAATTCTTGCATTTGGAAGTAACATATTTTTCACATTACACTTATGCAATAAGTATAGTTTACAAGTATATAATCTGTACTACCCTGTTCTTAATGTAATGAGAACAACAAATTTGCAATTTTTAATAAAAGTTGTAAGTCAGGGGTGTGCTGAATTTTGCTACAGTCAGTTCATGGACATTCAGTGCTACACTCAACTACTTTTACAATTCAACTGTATGTGTTGCAAGAAAAGATCATTCTCATGGTAATACCTAATAAAAGAGTAGAAAAACTATAGTTATAAAATATGTTCAGTCATTTGTACAATTTGGATAATGAGATTTACTAATGTAAATACAAACTTAAGCTGCTGTTCTTTATTGTAAAGTAGGTGCATATATGCATTTACATAAACATGAATGCATCATATTTCTGACTCAGCATTTGAAGTATTTTGGGTCATCTGGTCTTCCTGCACAACAGTAAAAATAATCTTCTCTTGTAAGTTTCACTGAGATTTAAATAGTACTTTTACACCAAAGTAACTATTTCCATTTTCTCTTAATCCTTATCCTGCTATCGTGGAGAATATGGTGAGCTCCTAATAATGCCAGCAGATGGCAGATGGGATTTAATTTGGTGTTTAAAGGGTTAATTGTCATGGGGAAAAAATTATACACTCAGGTTCTTTTTTCAGAACATCCTTATGGTTGAAAAGTGTTTTGTACTTTATGCATTTGTATTTCATTCAAAGTTCAGAAGATTAAGTTGTTGTGAATATAGTCTGAAAGCAATCTGCTGCTAATGTAACAAATTCAACATTCCTTCTGCAAATAACTTAAAAAGCATGATAGATGTGTGGAGCTTCATATATGAATTCTTACATACAGAAGCTGCAAAATAATTACAAATATTATTCAAACACAGTGTTATCCATAGTAATAAAACAAAACTTTGTTTCAAGCCCACAACTCAAGTCTGATGCAGGTGCCAAATGGGAGAAGATACGGCAATATGCTTATTGTGTGGGTCTGATGTACACATAAAGAATCACAGTTGAATACAAACAATACTGAAAAGATGAATGACAGGAAAAACCTGATACATCATAAAACAAGCCTCTACACAAGCTACTTTGTACATCGGAAGGAATATGGAATAAAGGCAGCAGAAACATGCTCTTTGTAATACAGCATTTCAAAACAATAGTCTTAAATGTTCTGGCAGAAATTTAAAGCAGGTATATACAGATGGGTTAGGATTCGTGGGTTGGATGAGGGATGTGTTGCACTGTACAGCCTCAGAAGTGAACATCTTATATCACCGTAATAACAAGCTTTCACAGTTGGTTTAAAACTGCAATACATATTTCATACTACTTACCAAACTCCATCACAAATATGTGTCCCTCCATCAAACTTATATTACATCAATGGACTTGAAATGCTGTGAAGGACACAATGAATTGATTCTCATAATTTAAACCAGCACTTCCCACCAAATTACTTTCTACTATCGGCAATTTTGAAGGCCACTGCAATTGAAGATAGTTAGGTTCCTACACAGCTCCCTTAATAAAATAAATCACACTATGTATTCATTTCCTGAATAATCAGAATTAAAATCCAAACAAAGGCACAAGTACAGTCCTGTTATTATACCATGTCATCTATTAGGTGGGTAATCATTTATCTGTCCATCACCAATGTTAAATGGTTTTGTCATATAATAACGTGATTTCAGGCTTCCACTACAAAATAGATGAGAACTGTGCTCTTCTGTGTTATTATGCAGCGAGTAGTGATAACTTCTTACCGAAGTTTCGGAACAACCTATAGGTCCCATCTTCAGGGGGCCAAGCTTTGACTCCTGAGGATAGGTTGTCCCAAAATTTCGTTAAGAAATTACCACTACTCGCTGCACAAAAAACCACCAAAGCGCAGTTCTCTTCTTGTCACACTATTGTTTTTTATTATGACATAATGAGTATGTGCATAATAATATAAGTATATAAATTATATATATATGTATATATACAAATACTGTAAAATGAGGGGAAATAGCAGTCCTGCAGTTCAAACAGCATCATTAATTAAATAAAACAAATACAGGAATTAGTTAATTATTCTAAACCTTATTCTCAGAATTTAACTCGTTGTATGATTTATTGACAGATTTCATACTGAAGTATAACAGAAACAGACAGCTGTACTTAAATCCTGAACCTTCTTACAAACATATACTCAACATTAAGGTCTTGTATTTCTTTTGTGTCTGAATGAAACATGCAACAAACTATTACAAGCACACCCCTGGCTTTAGCATGATCAACACAACATGAACACCTTGAAGTTCTGTTTGTTGGGAGTTTATCTTGTCAGTTATTTGAGAAAGAAATGCCAGCAGCCTGGCATAATGCAGCTTAAGCCTTCAGAAACAAAGATTGTTTTACAAAGTAAAAGGTTTAGTTCACAACATTGTTAAATCCATACTGTGTGCCTTATCTATGATATGTCTGTTACTATGCCATTTCAAAGTGGCTTGAAAAGCACAGCAAGCCACAAATCATATTTATACATTTATAAAAAGATATTCATAAAATATGTTTCATTTTTATTTCCATATACTTTCATTTAAAAAATATATCACAAGTCAAACAGCTTCAAGACTATTCATAATTTAATTCAAGCTTCATGCAGAGACTGGTTTCCTGAGAAATTTCCACAAGGTGCAATAGTCATTTTGCTTATGCCAAGTTACAGAATAACAAAACACCAAGACTAAATATCATATCTTTGAACATCTTCAAACTAATGCGTTACACTTGTCATGAAAGTACTTAGGCGTGACTATGAATTTGGCATCTGTACATCCTGGCAATTATTTCTAATAAAAATAGGGTTTAATGAGTTTAAAATGTCATTATGTCCATAACATATAACTTTGGAGTGAAAAATGTTGCCTTCTCACAGTATTTAGAAGAAAGCTCTAAATAATAATGAATAATGGAAAACAGGATGCAAAATAACAGATGCTGGTTTGACATTTCTGCAAATAACCCTGAACTAAAATATTTAGTTATCATGAAAAAAAGGCCAAAGGATTATCAAAAATAACAACTGCTCTAGTATCTAATATCAAGCATACAATCCTCTGTACTATGCAATCAGATATTCCTTTCCATAGTTTTACATTCTGCACTTGCTATGGCTTATGACAACGTATTATACATGATGAATCAGAAAGGACTGGGTAGAAGCAGTGCTGATGAATTTCAAGGGCATATCATGGTATCTCCTAGAAGTATAAATCAAAACCAACCTGTCAGTCAACAAACAAACAAACAAACAAACAAACAAACAAACAAAAACAAACAAACATACATGCACGCATACAGACATACATATGTATATTGTTTCATCTGAAGTTTTCCACATGTTAACATGAAATATGAAAAATTCCCTCTCATATACAAAGAGAAAACATCAGCCTACCTTACATGGTTGCTGTAAGATGATCAAAACACATACATTTCAAACAATTTACGAGCCTCTTACTAGAATACCAAGCTGTGTTAACAGCATACAATACAAATTTTAGGCTTGTGACAGATTAACAACATGGGTGAGAAATCTTCTCCTGTCCACATACCAAATAAGGCATGTCACTTGTTTCATATGGAAGACCTCACCCAGTGAGGTAACAAAGTGTTAATAGGCTCACTTGAGTGTACAATAAATATCTTGCAGTTGTGTGTATTTTGTGGAGGGATTCACAAAACAATTCCATGCCAGAACCGTGAATAGCAAGCAAGACTGAAGCAATAAAAAAATTAGCACTAGTTCACATTTCTAGAACAAGTATACTGTCTTAATGTCGCTTAATGTTTGAAAACTGATACTGACTATAAAACCTCATTAAACAAAAACTCAGACATTATATAAATATATATTAAATGTACACAGATAATTTTTTTTCAGCACCTCCAGGTGTTAAACTTGTATGATACAACTTTCATTATATAAAACAATATATCTGAAATATATAACATATTTATACATGTGAAATAAATGATTGTGAGAAAATTCCAATTTTTCAGTATAATGCATGAATTAAGAAGTAATGGAGTAATTTGTAACATGAAAGAACACTGTTCACAACACAAATTCAATTTCTTAATTGTTTACTGCAAACCAAAATACTCAGATCTTCCAGGACGTTATGCCATGCCAACAGTTACCAACGTTCTGAAAGATGAAAGTGCCTTCATCTGCAGTGTCAAGCTTGAATCTTAATGTGAAGGCAATATGCTTGATCCTCAAGATGACGGTACTACAATCCTTCAAAACAGTTGTAACTATATATATCAACTGACAAGGCACAACATCCTGAAAGTCTTGAATCTTCAACAACACCAGTGTGAGAGTCCAAAATCTTAAAAGCGGATCCCTCTGTGACTGTCAAGATTCACATGCAATGGAACAGCTACTGCAGCCAACTAAAAGAATGTGTAATTCCAGTGATACTAAGGAAGGCAATGAGCATTTATATTTATAAGGCTTCCATCAAGGTCAATAATTTGGTGCCAAAAAGTCAAGGAACTTCATGCATAACTCAAAGCCTATAAAACAAGCTGCATTAGCAGGGAAGGCTCGCAGCATCACAGGAACTACTCCTTTGTACAGAGCCACAGGTCCTTCTTCTTTCATTAAGACTCTGAAGACATCACGGATTCCATTAGGAAATGTGCCCTCCGGAGCTAAAACAAGCAATTTAAACAGTAATTACAAAAGAAGAATTCACTGTCTAGATCTTCAATAGCACACTCACACATACACACCTGTTTGCAGTCTACTCTTGAGCACATCTGCAGGCATTGCAACCAGCCAGTTAGCAATACCAGCACTTCCTCCTGCAAATATGGTGCTCAGGATTCCTATCTGACCAGACTCTGAGTTTTGTTTCATTAGTCTCTGAATTAATTCATATGTCATGAAATACATCCCACTTGCTGGAACATCTGAAAAATATAAAAAAATCAGTATTACTTGATTATTAACTGACAAATATGACAGTTCACAGACACTGTTCTTGTTCCCCATGAGTTTTAATGACTAAATTTAGTTCAAGTGGTTCCCAGACTGATGTTATGATATCAAAGATGGAGTCTACAAATGGCTCTTCTGTATTGTTACCAGCATTCCTTGTTGCTACTTCCACATAAAAGATATATGTAAATCACTGCAAAATTAAGAAAGCAACCAAAACAATACATATCATAAACAACAGCATTCTCAAAGTGAAGTAAAATAAAATTAAAAACATACTAAAAATTATCCAAATATAATGCAACTGTTAAACCTTCAAACTGATGTTTACAAGTGTCCCATAGTTGAAGATCTGTTCTTCTAGATGGACAAAGATGGGAAAATGCATGCAAAAGGTGGTACATCAAAATCAAATTATTATTACAAACAGTTTTTCTGACACACATGTACAATCTGTATTTCCACCCCAAATGTCAATTTAAAATTTTAATTTTTATATGGTAATGAGGAGCTTGATGATTCATGCTCCTCACCTAATATTATCTGGGTGATAAAATCAAGAAGAATCAGACAGGCAGAGCATACAGCACATACAGGTGACAGAAAAGCTGCATACAGATTTTTGGTGGGGAAAACTGAGGGAAAGAGCCAACTTGGAAGACCTCAGCATAGATGGTATGATAATATTAACATGAATCTTCAACAAAAAGGAGCAGGGCGCAGACTGGACTTTTATGGCTGAGGAAAGAAATAAATTATGGGAGTTCCTTGATCAGATGAGAAACTATTAGATTTTCAAGGACTCTGCTCTATGGAATCAGTTTGTTTGTTAATTTTTATACGGCACAAAATATACATAAAAAAATGTTTTGTAACTAAATAATAAAAACTGTCAGAATTGTTCATGCTTGTAACATCACTGTATGAACTGCAGTATAATTTTTGTTTCACTGTGGTTGGCAAAATAAAATAAAAACAAGTGTTATTTCATAATTCTACTTAACATCTGTCTACAGAACATATTCACATATTTAGAAATGACAATGTACATATAACGTAACACTGAGGTGCATTTATGTAACCTTTGTTGCAGTGGAAAAGAAATATGTATTACATCTTTTGAGTGTGTGTTGGTATCCTTAGGTATCCAGCATGCAATGGGAACAGCCTGTCCAATTCTAAAAAATTTGTATCTCATAAATGGCACAATTTTTTTTAAAAAAAAGTTATTGAACAAAAAATGTGTTTCAATATTCTCTACAACTTTTGTCTGAAACACTTCTCATTATAAGAAGAATTTAGCAAGATACTACCATCAATGTACATTCATCTACACGTTAAGCATACGTAATTCTTGTCAGATTTTAATGAAACTTTAATTTTCTCAACAGATGTTTGAACGATACTCAAATATCAAATTTCACGTAAGTCTGTCCAGTGGGAGCCAAGTTGTTCCATGGAACAGAAAGACAGGTAGATATGATGCAGCTAATAGTCACTTTTCACAATTTTGTGAATGCACCTAAAAACTAATAGAAGATATATAGAAAAATTCTTCCTTCCTTGTAATTTCTCTTACTACAAATGAATGTAGTAATGATCAAATTTATAACCAAACAACCTGTTAAGCAACATTATTTATATTTGTATAAAACCTTCTCCATCCACATACACCACTTATTTCTATTTTGTGGGTTGTTACCTTTATAGTAATATTTATGTATTTAGGGGTTGATTTTTTTTTTAACAGATCTTGTTGAACCAAATTGCTGCATTAGTTTTAAGTAGTTTATGTTTGACATTCTTAAAGCTGTTAATCATCTTTGTTAGGTGAGCAGCATAAATAACTGATGCTCAACAAACAGATGACTAACAACTTCAAGAATGCATTGCCCATCCCTTTACATCATTACAAACAATGCCAGAATATCAAATAACCACATGTCTCACAAACTGTAATTATTGCAAAATTACACAATCAATCACACATCTCAAAATCTATCAGCAGTATGTTACACACACACACACATAAAATTCTGGGGTTAGAACACTGAAAAATGGGTTATGAAAATGGCATATCTACGTGCTTACACATTCTTGCTATTGACAGGATTTGAATGTGGAATGCCAAATGCTTTGAAAAGACATCCTCTACAGACTTACTCCCAACATTTGTATTGATGGGTCTACAAGAATAACATGGGAAGGGATTCTGTATGCACAAGCAGGTGAACATAACAAGTTATGGCCTGTTTTCAGGTACATAAACATCCAAATAGTGGATTTATCACAGCAAGCCACCACCACTACCCCCCCCCCC
>Ga0209628_10001651_pt1 | contig 14647 bp, 12 predicted proteins | sample TergutCu122P4_FD_187285 | JGI IMG/M metagenome (GOLD analysis project Ga0209628, IMG submission 187285) | Cubitermes ugandensis P4 segment gut microbial communities from Kakamega Forest, Kenya - Cu122 P4 (SPAdes) (version 2) | ecosystem: Host-associated > Arthropoda: Insects > Digestive system...
CTGTATTATGTCAGTACTAAGTAAAATGTTTAATTGTGCAGTATAATGTATCAATTAAACACAAAGCTGTACTGTAACTGTATTATGTCAGTACTAAGTAAAATGTTTAATTGTGCAGTATAATGTATCAATTAAACACAAAACCATTCATTTCTCAAAACATGTTTGTACTACCTTTGCTCTTTGCTTGACGTAAAGATCTCACCCTTGAATTTGCCAAGGCATTTAGATAATCCTGTATAGTGTCCTTTAGTCTACGATTTGATTTCGGAAGTGCTATTTTCTTTCCAAAGTTTCGTAACGAAACCTTACATATCTCGGTCTATCATCTCTCCAATGTGTGCTAAGTGACATGCTCACGTCTCTCACCCTCATTCTATCTGTCTTATCAGTAAAGAAAACGGTATGTCTGCCAACCACCACAAGTCACACAGTGATAACTTGCACCCGTGATAAAGCTGTGGCAACCTCAAGGCACCCTCAGTGTCTGCTACTGTTCAAACCAACAGCAGGCCCACGTCCTTATCGCTGTGTGATGTGTCATCATGTTGACACTCCAGTGAGGTCGCTGTGAGTTCTGATGCGTCGCCGAGCATGAACACGAGCATAATCACAAAACAAATCATTCCAACGTAGACATTTGAGGTTCTCACAGCGCTGTGCAGGAAGAATTATGTATTACGGTATGCGACGCCGTACTCTTGTGTAGGTAGCTTTCGCCCGATGTTTCGAGGGTTCCTACTGCTGTCATCCTCGGGGTCACTAGCCTTGGAATCCTTGTCCCTGAATACGAAAGCACTAGGTTCTTGCAAAACGTCATATTGCTCACCAAAGACACGGCATCACATTTCGGGAGACTGGAGTTTTTGATTGAATTGACATATGTTTGAGACGGGGTAGGTCAAACTGTCGGCCTCCGATGTACAAAATTTCTTGGTGGCGTCACTTCTGTAATGCAGAGTTTACGGTAAGAATACTACCGTGTAACGGTGAGGACGTGCCTTCTTGGAAACCAGACTATCAGCACTACTGTAGCTGTATCAGCTGTACTGCAACTGTATCAGCAGTTATGCAGCTGTGACAGCAGTACTGCAGCAGTATCAGCGGCACTGCAGCTGTATCAGCGGTACTGCAGCTGTATCAGCGGTACTGCAACTGTAACAGCAGTACTGTAGCTGTATCAGCAGCACTGCAGCTGTATCAGCAGTACTGCAATTGTATTAGCGGCACTGTAGCTGTGTGATCGGTACTGCAGCTGTATCAGCGGTACTGCAATTGTAACAGCAGTACTGCAGCTGTATCAGCGGTACTGCAACTGTATCAGCAGTACTGCAATTGTATTAGCGGCACTGTAGCTGTATGATCGGTACTGCAGCTGTATCAGCAGTACTGCAGCTGTATTAGCAGCACTGCAATTGTATGAACGGCACTGCAGCTGTACGAGTATCAGCGGTACTGCAGCTGTATCAGCAGTTCTGCAACTGTATCAGCGGTATGGCAGCTGTATCAGCAGTACTGCAACTGTATCAGCGGTACTGTAGTTGTATCAGCAGTACTGCAAGTGCATGAGTGGCACTGCAGCTGTATCAGCGGTACTGCAGCTGTATCAGCAGTACTGTAACTTTGTCAGCGGTTCTACAGCTGTATCAGCAGTACTACAGGTGTATCACCACTACTGTAGGTGTATCAGGAGTATCAGCAGTACTGCAGGTGTATTATTAGTACTGTAGGTGTATCAGTAGTATTACAACTGTATCAGCAGTACTGCATGTGTATCAGCAGTACTGCAACTGTATCAGAAGTACTGCAGGTGTATCAGCAGTATTGGAGCTGTATCAGTAGTGCAGCTGTATCAGAAGTTCTGCAGCTGTATCAGCAGTACTGCACGTGTGTCAGAAGTGCTGCAGCTATATCAGCAGTACTGCAGCTGTATCAGACGTATTGCAGCTGTATCAGACGTATTGCAGCTGTATCAGCGGTACTGAAACTGTATCAGTACAGCTGTGTCAGCAATACTGAAACTATATCAGCACTACTGCAGGTGTATCAGCACTATTGCAAGTGTATTAGCAGTACTGTAGGTGTATCAGGATTATTACAGCTGTATCAGCAGTACTGCAGCTGTATCAGAAGTGCTGTAGCTGATCAGAAAGAGTACAGCTGTATCAGCAGTATTGCAGCTGTATCAGCAGTACTGCATGTTCATTAAATAGTTCTGAACACTCATTCTTGTTCACGCACACACGCACGGGCGGAGGAATGAATGCAGATGTGTGTCTAATGCTTGTAGCAGTGCGTTCAGAATTGCCTTGCAGCCTTACAAAGTGTGACTCTCTACTGAGCAGAACAAATTCGTTTTTAATTTAGAGGTTCCTGTTTTCTACGAAAGTCTCCGCTTGAAAGATTCCGCTTCCGATTTCAGCTGTGCAATCGGATACACGGGATGGCTTTATTAAAGTGCAGGGGAGTCGAAAAGCTGGAGGCGAGAATGAAATGTTATCGCTAAGCCACCTGCAGCAGATTCCTACTTGAGAAGCTCACAGTTTCTCAGCTAGTCAAGCAATTCCACGCATTTTACTTCACCCGACAGTTCATGGCCGTGTTCACAACAGCCCGACACTTATACTGAGCCAAAATAATCATGCACACGCCCTCCTATACCGTTTCAGTTGGATTCGTTTTAATATTATCCTCGTGTCTATGCCTGGGTCTTCCGAATGATTTCTTCCCTTCGCTTTTCCCATGACAACTATTCTTCTTTATGCAAGCCCTATGTATGCCCCGTCCTACTTTCTTGTACCTGACCTCCCGAATGGTATGGAGTGAGCTGTGCAAATCGTGAACCTCCTCATGACGCACCTCTCTCCACCTCTCAGTTACCTTCTCCCCGTAGCCCTCACAACTTTCACAGCAACATTATATATTTTAATCCCTGTATTTACGAATGGTAAAGTCAGGTAACCATTTCCTTCATTTTCAATAATACTTTAGGTACATGCTGCTGGAACTCATTTAAAGATCCTTAATTTGCTATTCATCATTATTCAATGACCTTCAGATTTACCTGTTGAAATAACACATTGATAAACACGTATCGGAGTTCTCTTACAGTTACAATCACAAACAACTGCGTGCTGCGTTTCGTATACCAAAGCAAGCTACGGTAAGTTTTGTTTCAAAATTTTAAACCGCATTTTATATTTCTACCGTCCATATTCTAAGTTTCTGACAGTTGCCTCAGATAGGACATAAATACGTCAATGTATCTGACAGAGCAGCCTGTTCAGTCTGCACCTTGTGTTACTGTGAGGAACCAAAAACATGGCTGCGAGCGTAGCCTTTTAAAACCTACTGGTTACGTGATGCACCAACAAGTTTAACATCCAGGAATCGTAAGCTCTGCCCACGCGGTATTTATGTGTTTTGTATTTATCTGTGAACAAACAGCGACTTGTGACACTTAGTTTTATTATAACCGAGTTGAAACGTGTTTACAGCGCGGTACGGACTGGGTTTTTATATAAAGCGGTCTGCGCTTCGTCTTTAAATGGTTAATATGGGCCGATTGGAAAACAAGCTTGAAATGATGTTTTTGGAAATACTGTGTACCCACACTATTGATGCTTCTGGGAATAATTGCGGAAGTTTGCAAGTACACCGCGGAGAAAAGTAGATGTTATACAGTTTCAGGCCTGCGTTTGTCTTTATTGTGCAGAGCCCACAGCAAACTTCGTGATTCTTTTGTAACTAGCTGTGTTTCTGAAAGCAGTGAACATAATATTTGAAGATGAAGACATGCATGACGTCAGCCCACACGCCCCAGTATCTGTATACTGGCAACTGCACCGCCCCGGCGCGACGTGCTCACAGCACCGTCAATTACAATTTACAGCACGCGGCCGACGTCTCCACTTAAGTATTATTTTAATAGCTTTATCTATTAACTTAGTATTTTAACTTGACCGTTATACCTGATAAGAAGACATATAATTACAACAGCCAGTAGTTCACCAGTCCTTAAAGTGTTACACAATTACTGTAAACCTGTCGGATGCCACAGAGCGAACGCACAGGAATTGCATTTTACCTTACTTTAAAATGCTTTGCACAGTTGGCCAGACGCCGGTCCGTAACAATCGCAACAAGCAGCTGTGTGTAAATGCAGGAAGACAGTTGTGCTGGACTGACAGCAAAAGATTTGCTTTCAAATAAACTCTGGTGTTCAATTCGCGTTGACTGCTATTCGTACAAGCAACTAGAATACATTCGCTGCGGGTCGGATTGGGTCATCGGACCTCCTGTTACAAAATTGTTGGTTCCTTACGGGAGCGGAAAGCCGTATTTGTTCTGAAAGCGCCCTTGAAATTCTTCAATTGTCAACACTGATAGTGTGAGAACACAGAGTGTCACAGTCCGACACGAGGAGTTGTGGTCTGCAGGCAGTCAGATACGGTGATGGCTGCTGTGTGTCAACCAGCAATCTGTTCTGCAGTCAGGGTTGCTTGAATGGACAAACACAGGTAGGCTCAAATGTTCACTGACTTATTCTCATGAGGAAGGTGGTGTGTTACAGAATTGTTGGAATCAGACGTTGCAAGTGCCTTTTTGGTTGTGTTATACCAGACGGTGTAAGGTTACATGGCGTTGGTGATGTATGGAGCATTGGTGGAATGTTGCGGGGAGGGGGGATCACATTGCCACGCCTTCCACTTATGGATTGGCCGGAGAATGAAGCCGGGTCTCCGCAGTAAGACGCTGTTGGGGTGCTTGAGGCAACTGTACAATGATAACTTTATGAACAACGGCGGAAGTTCCTGCATAATCTCGTGTCACGAGCTCTTTGAACCAACCAACATCGTGATCGGTCCGTTAGCCATAAACTCACATACTTTCAGACAAAACGAATTCTAAGACTCTATAGCAATCAGTGGCCCGGTCCGAGTCAAGTGACAGTCTTTGGGTTTTTCTTTTCACGTGGTAAATAAGCAGAGAAAACTGAAAGGGGACAAAATTTATTTTGAGCACTCCTTTCTCTCTCTCTCTCTCTCTCATCACAAAAAAATTTTTATACGTTTGAATTCACACAGAATGTTCAGATATGTCTGATGCAGTCTTGTTCTTCTCATTAGCGGTCTTACACTCAAATTATACTCGGACAAAAAGAGTAATATAAATCTAAGTTAGGCCGAACGTCTTTTCAAACAGCAAAATTGTCAATATTTTCTATAAAATTAAACTCAAGATTCACAATTCAACAAAACTTCCTCTCGATTCTTTCAAGTCAAGTTCCATCCGAACTCCTAGTCGCTGCTGTCAGCCCGAGAACATTTCACTGAATTCTGTCGTCGTGAAACAGTGAAAATTCTCAGCACCATTAAGTGCTTCCTAACTGATACAACAAAATGACACAAGTTAAACTGATTTAACATTCAACATTTCAGTGCCGCAGTTCGCTGTTCCTTACTGCGCAGAATAGCAAAATGTATTACAGGTTTATGTTTTGTAATAAAAAAAGGTTTCAATTTTAAGAATCAAAAGATCTTCAGTTCTGTGCCCAGCCACATTCTGTAGTCACAATGAGATTAGTCTGAGGGCCGCAAAAAATGTAGTGTCGGGACACATGTGACCACCGCTTTGAGTGCTGCAGACTTCAGCATTTCGAGTGTCAACCAGAAAGCGGAGGAAATAAAAGTGACCATTTGTATTGCCAATCAACTGTCAAACAAAACTTGATTCAGTGTCAAAACTAAATAATTTTTGCCGCGAACCAAACGCTACATGTTTCGACCCAGCAAGGTTGTTATCGGGCTATTTTGATAAAAAGTAGTGATCAACTTCCTGGAAAAAGGCGGCTGAAGCGTGAAGCTGGCCATTTGCCTCCCTACAGTGCCGACGTCAAAAATGAGTGGAGCTATACCTCTGCACCCTACCTGCCTCCATGGTGCGGGCAGGGAAAATTTACTTTTAATTTCTTTATAATTACTTGTTATTTTAGGTCGAAACATGCAGACTTTGTTGTAGAAAACAAAGAAACAAATATTGTATTTGACTAGCAAGAACACATCGGCCACCACGCAGCCAGTGTAATTCGGTGTGCGTGTCTGTGGGCAATTGGGCACAGCAAACCTCAGGACACAGTTTCAATATCAAACAGCTATCAATTGAAAAAATTTATGAATCACCAGCCTTAAATATGTAAAATATTCTCAACAGCACAGTAATAATAAAATAAACGATTCTTGGAAATATAAAATACATTAAATGACTAAAGGACAGTCTGTATCCATAAAACATGAAACCTACCCCACTCACTTAATGAAAGATAAAGACTGACTGAGAGTGGTCTGTACAATAGCACGAGAGTGGGGGAAGCTGACTGGCCAGTCACGTGATCTCATCCCGATTTGTTTGAACCAGTACAACAGTCAGAAAAAGTGGCGTCAAAATAGGTCACAAAGGAAGATCAAAATGAAACACACAGCAATTCAAGAATGTGCTGCACAACGAACTAGTGGGACTTGAAAATTTCCCACAGCGTACGTGGGTGATTGACTGTTCAAACAAGCCGTGTCTTGTTCTGGTGTAAACCAAAGACATGTCTCTGTCCATGCAGTATGGCGCCTCGCAATGACGTGCAGCCTTTTGCCTTATGGTGGAACCCCATGCTCCGAGAAACGCCCCCAAAATCTGCAGAACTATTTCTAAAGGACAAGCAGCGGGACGACGGCGCTGAGGGTCTGTGGCGTGTCCATGACGGCCTCTATGATCTCTCGTCCTTCGTAGACAATCATCCAGGTGGATCAGAATGGTTACGTCTCACAAAGGTCAGTCTAAAGTTAGATTCATTGAAAATAAACAATACAATATTGGCAAATAGCTTGCAGGAAAGTAACTGAGCTGAGATACTGTGATGTGCAGGTGAGAGGGCAGCGGAGGAAATCAGCGTCGAGGGGTGAGAAAGACGGACGGACAGACAGACAGACGGACAGAATTGTTGTAGATGGAACCGAGAGACTAGAACGCGGGAACTTGCTGTAGGGAGTGACATGCTGTTGTTAAGGTGTGCAGAACAGGAACCACGGTGTTGGCAGTGGCAGGTGGTATTTGGTAATAGACAAGAAGCACGCACTTCACTCCTATTTGACTATTTAACGCGACGTTTCTTTGCGTTTCCGAGATAAGGGTGCCAGTGTTTTCTTCTTATCTGGCGATACGTGTTTGAGGGACCTACAAGGACTTGCGGTCGAATTTATGAATATTACGAAATTCGGTGTTTTTACAGCGGTGGTAATGGACACTCCATGTGACGGTAGGCAGTGTTGACTGCTGACAGTAACTATACCATCCGAAACGTTGATACGTCACAAAAGACTGTTTTCTCTGGTTAACACATGCAAGACTCCTTTGATGGCAGATCGACCTTTCGCAAGACCTGTACGTGCAAGTTTAGGCCAAGTTATAATGATTGCTGCATAGTGTCACACGGTCACTGAGTTTTCCTCAGGCACTTACACTTGTCCTGTACGTACACCTTGTGGACGTGATGTAGTGTTTGTTAATGTTATAGTACGTGGTATATATATTTACCACTAGGCTGTAACAGGATAAATAACAGCAGGTATTTCATAACATGTCAGTATTCGTGGCTTCCTACCTTTATTAGTGTTTGTGTTTAAAAGGCTGTTCTGTCCTCCACAGGGGACAGACGTCACGGAGGCTTTTGAGGCTCACCACGTGACGACAGCAGCAGCCCACATGCTGCGGCACTTCTACGTGCGGCCAGCCTGCAGACCACGCAACTCGCCGTACACGTTCCATGAGGTACGCAGTAACTAACTTCGCTGCAGCACCAGCTGCTGATTTCTCGACGCGTTGTCCTTACAGCGCCGTCAGCTATGTGGGGAGTTTCGGAACCCCTCGTCATGCATTTCACTCTGTTGCTCGCCTTTGTCTTCGTTGCAGTCTAACATTAGGGCGGAAAATTATTGATCCACTGGGTGCGCCCTCTGAAACACCAACCGTACCGTCACTATAGCTACATGGTGTGTCAGGTAGCTCAGTCAGCGTAGTGACTGTTTTACCAGAGGGACAAATAAAAACTTGGGTTTGAATCCTAGCAGGGGCACAGACACTGTAGTGGGGCCGCACAGACAAGACGCCTGACACAATGTATGGCGCCGTCACAGAGTGGAGCTCCTCTAAGTCGCCACTAGAGTTACACGCTGCAGTTCTTAACAAGAGAGGAAATTCCAGTTTTGGAGTCTTTAAAGTCGTGTGCTGAGGACTCCCTTCTTCTGCTGCACGACGTTGTTTGACGTGCCACAAGATTGGAATTATGAAGACAGGGAATTTCCTCAGAGTGGAATAGCTTGGCGGGGCAAGTGAAAATTAGTGACCTTGGTCACCGTGGTAACAAGAACACCAGTGGCAATGTTGGTAGCCATGCTAATTCTGGTAACTAAGTTAACAATGTCAGCCACAGAAATACTGGTAACCTGATGAAGCGCCATACATGGTAAGGCCGGTAACTGCAGTAGTCATAGCTGTAAGTAGATATTTGTGAAAAGTGTGTCTTATTTTGTACGATTTTAACCAAACTAGAATTTTTTCCACAGATTTAAGTAAAAACACTCCACATAAAATTTCAAGAAAACCCGTTTAGTGGGCTCCAAGCCGTTCCATACGGACGGACTGACGGATATGGCGAAGCAAGTGTGCGCGTTTTGCAATCTGTAGAGTTACTGAACCCCATCTCATAATGCATGGTTTTTTATTTGCTGATAATTGTACGCAGTTACTCAGTTGAAAGTCAGTAGGCACGTGACTCTTTGTCAGTACAATTAACTGCACTAAACGCGATGTAAGAAAGACGTTCAGTCTAAGTGGTCTTAGAGCCACCGCATTTTCCTTCAGCACACACCCGCGACCAGTGGGTAATTATATTAACGCCTGAAGGACAGGAAACTTCTTACTGCACTCCGCAGAAGGTAATTTTTCCTATTCTTGTGAGTATTAATGCGTTCTGCGAGCGGTTGCATGTGTCCTTCTGCAGGATGGCTTCTACAGAACTTTACAACGCCGAGCTCGGACTGCCTTGGCCGGGGTTTCCCGGGGCCCCAACTACGCCTCAGCACTCATCGCTGACCTTCTGGCGCTGGGCTCAGTAGCCTTCTCCGTGCTGGCCGCCTGCAGCAGCAGCTACGCGGTAGGAGCCTTGGCCGGTGTCCTCATTGCGCTGAACGTCGTTTCGGCACACAACTTCCTGCATCAGAAGGACAACTTCCGCATGTACTACTTCAACCTGTCGTTCATGTCGTTCAGGTGCGTCGTCTGAGGAAAAGGAACAAGTGTCTGTCGTTTATTATCAAGCAGTTTCAAGAGTCAGCAATACCTGGACTACAACAGGCAAAACTCTAATTATTTCTGCTTCTTGTACAGTTGCAAAACTTGGTCTCTCATATTGAGGGAAGAATATAGGCTGAATATGTTAGAGACTGGGGTACTGGGGAGGTCCTTGGGTCTAACGGGGAGTAATGTGTTAGAGGTTGTGGTACTGGGGAGGTACTTGGTTCTAACGTGGAGCAAGTGAAAGTAGACATAGAAAACTGCTTAATGTGGGGCTTTGTATTTGAAATGCTCAAATATCATTAACGTGATGAAACAGAAAAGAATGTGATTCGTTTGGCATGTGGCATGCAGAAGAACGAAAAAAAAAAATGCTTGCAGGTTTATAGTTGGAAAACCTGACAACAATGGACAACTTGCAGTACCTAGACGTCGATGGATCGACACTACTGAAAGAGAGTTTCACCATATAAGGTAGGAGGTGTGGACTGAATTAATTTAGCTGAAGGCAGGAAAAAGTGTCAGGCTAGTTGCTTAAATTGGGAGCCATGGTGCCATAATTTGTTAGCATTCTGTCATCACAACGGCTACTTAGAAGACCGCAGGTGCCATAAGGGCGAAGATTGTTTGACAAAGGGAAGGCACCGCCCAATGCCACCAGTGAGCACCCACCGTTGTGCTTACTGTCACTGTGGCAGTATGATTTATATGACTTCTTGCCTTCTTACATATGATTGTAACCTGACCGCTCGGTGGCCCAACTTTCCTTTATATTTTCTGAACCACACAGAATTCTGCTGTATAAACAGCTCTACTACGGTGTGCAGCTTACAAACTGTTTTTAAATAAACTATACTAAATAAATAAATAAACAAACAAATAAACTCATCTTTTGATTTTCGTGCGGTTAGGTTCCAAGACCGCCCCGAGAAAAGCGAAAATCAGCGAATAACTGATGCTCTTTCTAACACAATATTTTAGTATTTTTTACTGTTTACTTCAACCCCTTGAACATCATGCAGGGTGGCTCGAAGACTTGTGCAATTTGTCAAACAATTTTGATGTTTCTGTCCATTGAGGGGTCCGAGAGAAACACTTTTTTCGCCGGGGTGATTCCGCGAATGCGGAAAACCTCGAAGTAAGAACCGGCAAAAAGCGAGGGATGACTGTAAACACACTGTGTTCAGTACTCTGTGTAGTTACCAGGTTAACGGCTGGAAATCCGAGTGCCTTGAGGAACAAGAGTCGAACCTCTTCACCAAACCGTTCAGATCGGTCCTGGGCAAAATGTGTACCGGCATAAATTTTCCCTAGACTAAAGCGGCCGAGCTATAAGTTTTACATTCACCTCCACCGATACCATACTTAAGCTGTCCAGCCACCGCCATCTGGCACTCTATTTAAGATGTCTTGTCACGTTTATCTAGTACTGTGTTTAACACTGCGTGAAGCCCCACAGGCGGCCGGCGCGATAGCGCGAACGAAAAAAATGGTCGCTCTTGGCGGTACGATTTTTACACGAAAAGTTTTACATCTTCTCCGAGTGGGGTTTGTTTTGTGAAAAGTAATGAAGGTGTAACAGAGCACAGCAAGTCGGAGAGGTGTGAGGGGAATTGAAAATTGTTGGACGGACATCCAATATGATGACTGCACAGGCAGGGACAGTGCGTGGATAAGCTGACAGGGGTCTGCTCTGAGCCTTCTGATGACTTGTTGTTGAGGAGCACTTGCTGGCTGAGCACAGTCCGTGCTGGTGTATACGCGATCCCCGGCTTATTGCTGCTGACTCTGTTCACAGGGACTGGCGAGTGGGCCACGCCATGAGCCATCACCTGTTCCCGAACTCGCTGCTGGATCTCGATATCTCCATGTTCGCACCATTGTTCCAGTTCCTGCCAGACCCTTCCAAGACCTGGTGGGGTCGCTATGGGCCCTGGATATACAGCCCGCTGGTCTACAGCATCATGTTTTACGGACACATGTTCCTCAGGTGATGAAATGTGCTTGTTGGTAATTTGTTTAAACTCTTAAGTTCTGAATGTAACCAACAACATTATAAGTATTCATTTCTTACCGCGCAGTAAACACTCTCCTTATCAGTTATAAAAACCAGTCAGTTAATGTTGTATATGGAAATAATGGCTGTTTGTTCTGAGATCCATACAGAACACCTAAATACACTGTGTGGGCAGAACGTGGAATTGCTGAGTTTTAAACTGGTGGTACAAATTGTGACCGCTGGATTTTATAAAGGATAAAGTGTGCAGTCGGTAACTCCGGCTGTGTGTACTTATAACGTCGCTGATTGGAAGGCAGCGAATAATATACTGAAAATGGTGTAGAAGAAACAGTTGTGACCTACTTGAAGATAACATGATATCTGTGAGTACTAAGAACAACCACGAATTATTTAGTAAGTGCAGTCGGTGTCTGTCCGTATTCGACCCAGACACTCCCCAGTGCCAGTCAGAACCATTATTGTATAAACCAGGTCTCTCCGAGACAGGAGACCGGCACCCAGTCGCCACGTCTCTCTTTCTCTGCTGATTTAATTACTAACCTCAAGTTAAGTCACCAACAGCGTCGTAACACGTGACGTGTCTTGCACGACGTTCTGAAACTTCGTGTGCTGGCAGAGGTGAGTTCCGAGTGACGTGTCTGAGGGGCTCCGTGCTGTCGATGGTGCCAGAGGTGCACTGGCCGGCCACACACAATAGTGCGAGGTGCGCTGGTGGCCATTTCAGCACACTCAGAAGTTGTACCGTGACGTCATATAACGGTCGTCAGTGCGATACCGTCCTCACACCTGTGTCACAGTTTAACTGTTAGGGTATTGCATGATGGGCGACGACATGTTTCGACCTTACCGGTCACTGTTACACAAAGGTACCTTAAGTTTCATTTGGCAGAAGATATACCTACTGTCCTATGACGAGACCTCAATCAAGTTACTGTCGAATGACCAGACACCAGTCATAAATATTGAATGAAACATCACAAATAGTAGATATCGATAAAATATACACTTTATCTTGTGCTACATTTTACGTACATTGCAAGCAGTTACGTATCTTACAGCTTGCTTCTTCCATATGCGTTCCTACTGACACACACATACACAACGCACGCACGCACTATTAATCAGTCTGTGTGTGTGTGTGTGTGTGTGTGTGTGTGTGTGTGTGTGTGTGTGTGTGTGTGCAGAACCAAAATCAGTCAGCAGCGTCTCAGTACCGTCCGTCGGTCAATGTTTTCCACACAGATTATGGCCAGTGGCGAAGGGCAACATCGATTCGCTACACTTGGACGACGCTATCCCACTGGTGATCCCTTTGTCAATGGTGGGTTTTGCGGGGGCGAGTCTTGGGGATGCGTTCCGGATGTGGCTGTGGGTAACGGCAACTTCGAGCCTCTTCTTCCACATCATTGCCTTCAATGGAGCCCATCACCACCCTGAGATATTCCACGAAGGCGACGCCCCCAGGTACTGCTTGTTTAGACTGATAGCTTGTACTGGTAGGAGCAAGTAGACAGCAGGGTGTTCTGTCACGTGGTGTCACTAGTGTCTTTATCGCACGTGCAATTATAGGTCATTGCAACTGGGGCCGAGGCGTGGAGACAAATAAAAGAAAGTAAAATTAACAGAGGATGTAATGATAAAACATAAGTTATAAATAAGAAAATAAATATAATATACGTATTTAAATAAGCAAACTAATAATCATTACATAGGCAAATGCAATATAGTGTAGCAATCACTAATAATATTTACGAAATTAGTAATGATCTGTCCTTGACAGTTTCACTGTGTATTGTTCAGTTGTACTGTTAGGAACGAGCAATGCGAGATATTTTGATGGGGCTTTGTTATAGAATTAACATCTGTAGTTTTTGTTTAGAATTGAGACAACTAAGAAAGGTTGCTCTGTGCAGAAATATAATAATAATAATAATAATCTTTCTGTGCAACCACATCACCATTATGAAGCAGGCCTACGGCGGAATGGAAATATTGCTCTATTCATTCTTAACCTGTAAATGTTCCAGTTCACCTCCCGACCAAACCCTTCCTATGCCTGGTGGACAGCAGGCTGGGTGCGCCTCAGAGGCAGTGCAGACGCTGGAATATACAGAAAATCTTGCCATTACGGGAACCAAATCCCAATTTCTTGTCGTCCATCCCGCAGTTCTGTCACTATACCAACTTAGCTACCTCAGCTCACACTAATACCAATATTACGTAACTAAGTAACTCCTTCCATGTGACAGTCATTCTTAAAAAGCAAACAGTTCCTCAACTAGTCAAAAAATTCCCCGCAGTTTATGCAACCCGCAGGTTCATTGCCGTTTTCACAACAGCCATCCACTTGTTTCCCAAATGAGCCAAGTGAATCCACTTAACACCCTCCCATCCTATTTCTTTAAGGTGCACTATAATATTTTCCTTTCATTTACGTATAAGTCTTCCAAGTGGCTCTACTCTTCACACAGCTAACAAAACTTCGGCATGTATTCTGATCTCCTTCGCTGTCCGCCCGATGCCTCGGTTTGCCTTCCTCCTTTAACTTATCAGCTGGGTAATATATTTCAATGATTACCTACCGTCAGATTCTTCAATATATTAGTAATAATAATAATAATAATAATAACTAATTACTATCCTTAGGAATATTACTCCCTTTGACACCTGCTGAGATGTCCCAAGTGGTACTTCCTTTCATGTTTCATGTTTAAAACTTAGTAGGCCTTTGTAACTCCTTGACGTTGCCAGATATGTCGTCCGTTCTATCCCTCTTCATTTGTTATTCTACTGCATTCTGTTACTGTAGCAACTGCCATCTGCTGACACCTTCTGATAACACCTTGTCGTTTAACAAACTAACGTATTTTCTTCATAACTGAAAGTAGTGTCCCGACAAAGCTCCCCGATTTCAACAACAGCACTGTTTTTTGAAGGTCCCCAGACTTTGCCACTTTATCCTTCCGGTAAAAATAACATGTAGAGGAAAATGAATATCGAGCAATGTTGGAATGCTACTGTTCCTTTGTCACTATGTCCACCACAAATCTCAATTACATTGGCCTGCAATCAAACTCATGCCTACGCGGTGAGAGGCCTGCGACTAACCGCCTGAGCAGTGGCATTGCCACTTGACATCTTAAGTTTTAAACTTACATATATATATATATATATATATATATATAAACTCACATCTTACCGCGCAGTAAACACTCTCCGAATCAGTTATAAAAACCAGTCAGTTAATGTTGTATAGGGAAATAATGGCTGTTTGTTCTGAGA
>Ga0209628_10001652_pt1 | contig 14644 bp, 10 predicted proteins | sample TergutCu122P4_FD_187285 | JGI IMG/M metagenome (GOLD analysis project Ga0209628, IMG submission 187285) | Cubitermes ugandensis P4 segment gut microbial communities from Kakamega Forest, Kenya - Cu122 P4 (SPAdes) (version 2) | ecosystem: Host-associated > Arthropoda: Insects > Digestive system...
ATACAGAATAAGCCACTGAAATAAAACCATCATTTTAGACCCCATGTCTGATCTGCCTGAAAAGTATATCAACTTACCTCACATTTCAATGGGTCACACACAAAATACATTCCCCAAAGGCCTGTGTCTGTGTAGCACGTGTTGAACGACTGAAAGCTGTGTGCAAGGTTGTCCTCAGTCGCTGCAGTGGCAAGACGAGAGGCATTGTTTGTTCCACCACCCTGCGATCGGTCCCATGCACCAATAATCGTATTAGCCACCATCAGTGGGATGTTGTCAGAATCAGCCCAACCACAAGCCTCAACAGCAATTGCGATGTGTGCAAGTGGCATTGAGTCATCACGCACTCGAACCTCAGACCCTGAAAAGAGTTTCTGTAGTCATTCCAAGCTGTACACAAAAATGTTAAAGCGGTATGAATACTTGCAAAAGAAGAATCAATTCTGTAGCTGCCCCATGGGTATATGAAAATGTTAATGAAACACCAGGAACTGCAAGAGAAGATCAACTGGGAGATGGAAGACATCAAAAGATAAAAGAACTATGTGAGTACTAAGGTTTGCACAACAATGTAATTGAGGACTTTGGTCTTCTGGGATGTGATGATGTGTTTCTGGGTGAGTGGTTCGTGACGTTGCGAAGTAACAAGTTGCCGTCATCACGGGTCAAGTGGAGTAAGAAACATTTTCAAAACAAGTTACACAGCGGGAATAAGTAGGCAGGGTCTGAGCAGTTATTTGCTGGATGGAAAAGTTGGCCAGCCAATAGGAAGATGGTGGAAGAGCCAGGTGTACAAGCAGGTACCCTTCACAGCACTTTAACCACAGCTGGTCAGTTGCCTTGCTCAATGTTACATAAAGGTATTTCCAGAAGTCAGTAACAGCTGTGTTCCAAAAACAATCTGCAAAGTACACATCATATAAATGGAAAGTAACTGGCCTATAAGCATAAATTTTCACCTCCACCAATCACACAATACTTACAGTCAGCCAGGCCCATGTTAGATGCCCTAAGGTCAATTCAGGCTGCAATGTTCACGGCAAGTAAAAACACTTCATAATTTAATGCAACTTTAAGTGTAAAACCCTCAAGTTACACTCTCCTTAGATGCATGCTAAATGAAAAACAGAAGGTTTCTTTTACCATTGCCCTTCTGGGAAAATAATCAATTTCTCCAACTCACATACCATGATGAGTACCTGTACTCAGTTTCCACCATGTCCACAAAATTACCTTCACGTGCAATACAGCCTGGTTCAGGTCTTAACCCCCTCCACTATAATCAGCCATTGGTTCCTTTCTAGCACTAAAATCCTCCAGCCCAAACTCTGTGCATCTTGTTCTATGCTGTCTAACCATCTGATACCAATATTTCCACATGCCCAGTCATACATCATTGTGTCTGTTAGGTTGTCTCAGTTGGTTCCATGCAGTTAACATAGTCCGATGGTACCCACAAAACATTTTCTTTTTATGAACATGGGGCCATTAACTCTATGCCTCAACCCCCCAACCTGGAGCACCAGGCACCTCTCTGTCCAGCACCTCACTACTAACCTGTCCAACATGAGCAACCCCACCAGCATGTAGGTTGCCATCAGGTTAGGAAAGTTAACTGCAATATCTGATTTCCAGATCAAGGGGGATTATGAGGAGAACATACTCTCTTGACATGCTAAGGCAGGAACAGGTAATCGGAAAACATGAAGCTTCTGGTATCATCCAAAGACTGACCTGTGAATCTGCAGTGTTCAACAACAGGGATCTCTCCTTCATACGTTGACTTGAGACCACTAAAATGCTTTTCAGCAAGCTTTACCAGTTCATTGTGGCTGATACCACCAGCTGCTGCTAGGACGATACGTGGCGACTTGTAATGTGACTTCACATAATCCACTAAATCATTCCTTGTGATGCGTCTAAAACAAAGTGATCACCAAATGTGCAGTCAATAACACGATCATCCAAATGCGCAATTAAAAGAGATTTTAATCAGCCAGTTAAAAAAGGTAAAAATCTACGTTTCAGCCATTAGACAGGTTCCCTTTTCTGACTGGCTCATTTACCGTTACCAGATTATCGTACACCACTTCATCCTGTTTTCCCCATGCCTCTGTGTTTCAGCCATTTGGTGAGGACCAAAAGCAACCCATATGTACCAGAGTGTCATTGCTTTCCAATGACCAACTAACTTCAGAAGAAGAAGAAAAAAACCCTTAAATCAAGATTCCATGTAAATGAAGGGCTCATCAACCCCCACTTACAATTTCATTTAAAAATAACAACATTCATTAATACAATAAAATCAGCAAAATTACAAAAATTATCTGCTAATCTATATACTTTATGATATTCGATGGCCCCAAGATAGTACGTCCAAGAGCAGTTCCTTGAAAGGCTATTGAGTGAAGATGATCAAACACAACCTCCTGAAGATTGCTTTCAACCTCCTGCATTTCACGAAGAATCACACCCCTCTCTCGCTCAATTTCAGCCTCACCTGGAACAGAATATCACACTAAGCACGATGTGACTGCACCAATTAGGAAACAAAAATACACTGGTCCCATGAAATTATTACTACACAATAAATGATGACAGCTGCTTCATTTCACACATTGGGGTTATACCACAACATGCACAATGAGACTAGTATTCAGATCTTCTGTGCTATTATGCTGTGGTTCCCAGACAATTTGAGACACTGGGAAACACATGCACAACAACACAGTGGCACATCCAAGCACACTTCAGTCATCAGCGTTAATGCTGTGAAAACCCCATACCTTCCTTATACAATAAGCTGTTTCTTCTCACAAAGTAATATTCACATATTACATAGACTCAGAAATATCACGGGTGCGTCTTCCATTCATATCGACTAACTAAAGTACATTCTCGATGTATGTGACAAAACGGAACTAATAAAACTGTCAAGAGCAATGAAATGAAAAAACTTGGTTATTTTCAATGCAAAATGCTTATTTGATTCCAAGAATTTATAAAATACCAGTAATGAAAGTATAAAGTAACCTCAAAAGCATAAAGAGCATGGAAGTTTATTGTTAATCAACTACAAGCACTATCTGGAACCACAAAGTATATCAAATGATTGCAGCAGTCTCATTCCACATAACAAAAGGTATCAACCTTACTCAATGAAAGCTGGAGCTCAACTCAGACAAACATAATCTGTCAATACAGGAAGCCAAATTGGCAGCTATATTGTCTCATCCTGATTTGTCAGGATGAGTCAGGATGAGTCACAGAAGGTTAAAACACTGACATCACAGTGGGTGGCCACATATGCTTTAAATCTTGAACACTGAGGTTCACAAACTTTTGACTCTACTGCACGCTCAATAATTTTCACTGCATTCCTGCAGTGCAGCCAGAGGCTTTATTTCTTTTGGGCAAACAAAATCAGTTTTTCTTGATTCTCTTCAGATAATGTGTTCATCTTTATTAGTACTAGACTCAATAGCACAAATGTATGAACCATGCTCATGACAGGTCAACAACTCTGTTGGACAGCATACCAAGTTTTGAATTCTGGACAATGTCAGCCAGAATGCCCACAGCCTTGGAGACATCTTCACTCAAACACTTGGCATAATACACTGTCTGCTCCCTAGATGTATATGCATTCAAGTGGGCACCCATGTTCTCAATCTCCAACTCCAAGTCTGTCTGTGAACGACTTGCTGTTCCCTGTACAATACATTGTCATAGCATTAAACATCCACTAAACGTGTCAGTCACTTCACACTAATACGCATGTGATACACTTCCTCTAAGCGGACTATTCCATGTAGAAATGTCAGAAAGAATTTAAAATCTTAAAATACTAATGATACAGACTCAATCACAGTATCAAATAGCAATACTGACAATGCAAGTCTCAGCACCTCAATCATGGTGACAATATTCCAGACTTCACCCAATTATGTACAAATTTACTTTCCTCTACCCTCTAGAGACGAAACAACTCTTTCCCCAACATCCTCCATAATATCTCATTTTGTACTGCCATGGACTGCTCCACTAAGTATGCCTGTCTGTACAAGAAATAATTTTTTAAACATGCTGTATAACCAACACAATGTGTTAATCTCACCTTGAAAGCCATATGTTCCAGAAAATGGGCAACTCCGTTATTGCTATCATCCTCGTATCTTGAGCCAGCATCAATCCAAATTCCTACTGTGGCAGTTGGTGAACCACTGTCTTCAGATGCTACACGCAGTCCACTTTCCAAAACAGTCACTTGTGTTGCAGGTACATTTATCAGCTTCTGTTTATACGCTTCAGCAGCTGTTGACTGCCACTTACGACCGCCCTTCACAGGAGAAAGAAAAAATGTATTACTACATATTATATCCGCACTATTCCAACGCTACGCTTTGTCGGAAACAAAATATCCGTACCATGTGTACATGTAATACCATGAAGTCATAAAATATAATTATGAGCTAGATGTCCAGTCTTACTTATTATACCATTGAATAAAATTATTGGGAAGATGGACTATGCAGTTGCAATATGCAAACAATCGAATGTCCTGTAACAATATGTAAAATAACTACAGATTTAACCCATTACTATACAGCTTTGATAAAATTGCATACAAGCTAGTAAATACAAGGTATGTACTTTAATCAGCCCAGCGTTATACCGCACCGCAGCCCCAATCCTTAACAGCCTTGTCGCCATTTTGTGCAGACAATATTTCGATGGTAAGTGAAAATATCACTAGGGTGCAGGTCTGCTGGAACCACGGCCATCTCTTTCGTTTATGATCCGTGATTTCAGCTGTCCACACTAGTCAGGTGCGCTAGTTTGGCGTGAGCTTCAAATCCCAGAGATTGTGCACTGATCCCCGTCGCTGAGAAAAATTAAGAGAACATCTGCGTAAATTTGAAATTTATACCAGAAATTTTTCCTAATTCATCAGCTGATAAGTAGACGTGTCACCTTATAATAAAACACAGCGCTAAAAACATTTAGTGTAGGCATTTACCTGAAAATTGGAATTATGAAGGGAGTATTGTCATATATTTGGGTAAATATGGGATGTGCCAACTGTATGATGTCTCATACTTCTGCCATAAATGGCAATGTCAACAGCTACAGGAATACACCAGATAATGTGAATTGTATGCGGTTAACTCATTTCACCACATAGAACAGTTTATCTGTGCCAACTCTATGATATGCTGTACAGCTGCTGTAAATGGGAATCTAGACAGCTGGTGGGATGCCCCAGATAATTTGGTTTGTTGTAGTCAACTGTTTTTATTTTTAATCTAAGTATGGTGTTTTTGTTTTTGGATGGTGGCAAGTACTCCTTTCAAACATCCCATTCTAGAAGAAGTATTTGTACACAGGAATTTGTATGCAGTGTCTTTCTTTTATTATCATAAGCACTGCAACTCTTATGGTGTATCCTGGCAGACACAGTTTCTTTGCTATAAAGCTGCTGTGCTTGGGGAAGATGATCTAAAAGACGCTGTTTTCTATTTTCAGTGGATACATGTCATAGGAATCGTCTGGTCCATGGTTCCTTAACATTATGTGAGGCAAGGTGTACAAGACAAGAATAGCTGTGACAGGATAATACTAAAACGGATCAGATTACATGGGAGAATTTAAACACAGAGATGGAAGGTTGGTAATAGCTGTGCAGTATTTCATTACGGTTGTGTAATTATGTGTAGAATAGTCTTCCAGTAAGATGTGTGCTATCACATTTCCCCATGTTCTCTGGTTACTTGATTTAAACTAATTTCCTATACATGTGGCTCATTTTATGAACTATATTAGAATAGACAGCGGTTTCTCAAACGGTGGTATGCACACCATTACTAGTACACTAACCATTGTTTACTGGTATGTAGCATTAATAAACATTTGAAATGTAAAAATTATAAAATTTATCAAAGTTAAATAAAAACATTAGCCACATATATATGCCAGTACACAAAATCATATAACCTGTCCCCACTGTTAGCTGTTGTTTCAATTTTTCAGCTTTTGGTTTAAATACAAAAAGGAATTATCAATGGTATATTGAAATTATTAAATTTTATATAGGGATACACCAGAACAAACTTCAAGAATCCCTGGTATAGATGGTCTGTCAAACGTGGTCATAGCATTTGATGTAAAATAGCCCCATAAATGGCCTGTAAGAAATGGTGCTAGTGGTGTAGTTAAAATCAGCACACATACAGTACCATTATGCTTGTTTTGAAGATCAGTATAGCATGAATATTGCTTTCCTGTAGTATGCTGTTTGTTTCTTTCCTTCCTTGTAATTGAAAGTACTAATCATTGTTGCATTAATTGCCTGTAAATGTAACTATGGTTTAAGCTGCAGCTATAGCTACGGAGACACTCTTCTCCATACTGTTGTTGGAGTCTGTGGTGAATTTCAGCGGACGGGACATTTTCTCCAATGAGGAATTTGATCACAATGCGTTGTTCCACGCTCCGCGGTACCTTCTGTTCGCTCATCACTCTAGCAACTCCCAGACAGGACTGAACAGGTTCTAACCTGAGCAGGAGGGAGGGTGGAGGTTGTGGCTTCACTCTCTCAAGGTCGCACAGCTGCTGCACAGTGCGGCTTGTTTACACACAAATCAGTCCCGGTCATATTTGAACCACCTTGTAATATCCAGCTTTGTTTAACTGATAGAAGCTTATGTTGTACACTGGTTTCTAATGCAGCAGCAATACTGATCTCCTGTTCAACAACTAATGGCTCTGCATGACGAAAACTGTACACACATAAGCAACCTGAGAGAAAACCCAATGTATATAAATTCTGCGCATAGCATAATTAAAATTATTCAAATTAAAGTAAAACAGTTACAGCCACAATGCCGTCCATTCAACTCATGCTGATGCACGTTGTGCATTACACATGGGCTGTGATGCTACATGTGAAACACACATTTGGAAACGTACAGCGCAGTCAGAATGCGATGTCATTTCCTGACACATACTTTCGTGGATTAACATTCGGTTGCTCATCTGTACTTTCGATCTGTGGTGCAAATGACTAGGGGGATTAATCTCTATGAACTGGGAGTGTTACTTCATCATTGTACGTTCTTAATGAAATGAAAAATTGCGAAACTGTTGAAGATTATGATTCAAAATGTTCTGAATGGGTGGAAAATTTAGTGCACCACTGAATTTTCATGCTCCTTAGGCAGAAAAACTCTTTTAAGCAGGAAACATTTTAAGAGGAAAACATAAATGTTAATCACATAAAATGATGGTACTAATATATTCTGACTTCTTCGGTGGAAAAACTTCTTATGTGGAAATATCTTTCATGGGTTTCAATGCATTGTGAATCTTGTCATTAGATGGAGGTGAGGGGCCAACTGAATGCCCCAGTCTCTTTACTGTGGGACTAAATCCAATACCATTTGACAGGAAGCTGGATGGAGCCCAGTGCCTATCTCGCCTCTGCCAACTACAGACCTCAAATCTTCTGCTGTCCAGTCCAGTCACTCCTCCACCCAACACCACATTAGGGTCCCACAGAACTCTGCCCTGGTATTACCTTTAGCTTCCAAGTCTTAGAGCAGTGACGCACATAAACCAACTTCAAAATGAAAATGATGATTATGAATAAGTGAAACTTAATTAAAATAATAGAGTGGAAAAATCATTTCATACAAGCCAACACAGTACCTAACAATTACACTCTAAATATAAACTGTAAAATAAACAACAGTAGTCAAACATTTTCACATACAAAATACAGAAAAGTTCATAACAGACCCTCAAGCAAACAAGTTAAATAACAAAGAAGGCAGCATTACAAAAAAAATATTCAAAAGTGTATACTCTCTACTGGTGTGACGATTTATGGACAAATGAGGATACAACTGCAGACTGCAGCATGTAACACATTAGTGGAACACAGTGCTTGATTGTGTGGTCTGCTATATAATGTCACAATTTCCATAGTCTGACAGGATGGCAGCAATGTTTGGGAAAAATATATTGCCTCCACTTTCGGGTTTAAAACCCCTACAACTTTATTCCTTATGTACTGGACTACATTCTGGTGTTGTAACTGAGAAAACAATAATAGCATAAAGGTATTTACTGCAAAATCTCAAACCTTATGAATTATACCCATGCTTTCACATAATGATACATGTTTTAAAGAATTATACAATATCAAGCATTTAAAAATACACAGGAAGTCCGTTAATGATCTTCACATTTTAATCTTGCATTACTCACACCACATTTAAGGTACAGCTGAAATACAAACCAGTTGGAAAAATCAACTTCAAGCTTCAATTTGGCACCTATGCTGCCATCTTACAGTGCATTCTGGCCACTAATAGAGCTGCAATCATCAGTAAAGCAAAATGGCACCTGGTTCAGAAAAGACATTCTGTATGTGAGCTTTTCATGAGAGAGAATCTGGCGTGACAGCAGAACAGTTTGCGTAAAATACCAAGAGGAATTCACCAAACAAATTATCAACTCTTGGTTGGTACAGTACAAGTGTTTGGTTAATGACCATAGTATCTGCGATAGAAAAAATGCCAAAAGACCTGCGAGTGAAAAGTGTCTTACAAACACTGGACAATAATTTTCACACAGTCTGCAGCAAGCAGTAGTGCATGTTCAAAATACACAAAAACAATTGTCTGACCATCAGTTCATTAACATCAATAAGCCACAGACTGCATAGCAAATGAAACACACAAAGTGAAATTGCATTACCTTTTTTCAGAGTTACTCCAAAAATGGCTACTGATGATGCAGTTATAAATCTTAAGTGATGAGGTGACATTTCACATCACGAGTGAAATAAATAGCCTGTGGATCTGGGATCACAGAGGCGTGCATAAAAACTGGCCATGATATTCTCCAAAAAGTGTGCCAGGAACACAAATATCAGTTTGTCACTGTTCAAACCACTCATTTCATCCACACCGAGCTTTACATTTTCACAGCACTCTTCGGTTGATTTTTCAGATGGTCTGTATTCCTCAACTGTACCTTAAATCTGCCAAATAATTAAAGATTACAATCATACAGATCACTTACAGACACTATTTCCTATAGGCACTATAGAACATGAATGCAATGAAAATCTCTTGGGCTTACAGCCATGTCAGGTAGTCAAATGGCCAACAAACCTACATTCTGAGAAATATATCCATCCTTGAAATTAGGGAACTGGATGTCTAGGATGTCTGCCCACGTCTCAAATGCACGAACATGTGTGTGCACGTACATCGCTAACTAGTAAGGGCTGATGGGCAGAGTCAAGTGCACACTGTTTGATCCTGACGATTTGCTAACATGTTAGTCACAGAATATCAGGTGTGAGTGAATGTGAAAGCGCCATGTTAAAACTTTTTGTGACAACCCAGATTTAAACTGCTTCCTTCACAAGGTGGCCCATGTACCCTGTTGCTCTGGAAAGCATGGAAGTACTACTCAAGTCTGGAGGAAACATTGCATATACTTTCACAGAATTATCAGAGACAGTTGAATGTTTTGAATATGCGCTGCACATATTATTTCCAGCACAAGCTGCAGCCACAGGCAGGAAGACCTGCGCAGGGAGTTCATATCCTCCCCTCTCCTACTCCCCACCAACCTTGCTATCTTTACTAAGAACTCAAGAAATCCACCCACGCTTTGCTCTTCCAACCTGAAACCTTCTACAATTTACATCTCTGCAGCGTCAGTCCTTATTTCTTAAATTCCTTTTGGACCAGGATGAAGATAAGTCAAGAGTCCTTGCTCTGGCACTGTGTGTAAGATATTTGGTTTCATGTAGAGATCAACCCACAACACCAGACAGGTTTTGTTTTTGGGGACAATGAGCAATGGGCGAGGCATCTCATACTGTAAGTAATTTGTAATTGTAGTATAATTACACCACCTTCAAGTTTTTTCTTAAGTTTTGTTACTTCTAACCCACTTGTACATGTTCTTTTTGTTACTGGCAACCCTTGTTCGGTTCTATGGTTTCCTTGGGGTAAGAAGGATAAAGAGAGGTGACAGTGAAGTGGTATCATTTAGTTTGGTTTTTGGGCCCTAAATTACATTTTTTAGGCTTTTTCTGCAGTATATGTACTTTAGGTTATGTTGTGTTGTATTGCAACAACCAAAAAATATTTTTTTTTCTTGAATAAAATGTGAGAATTTGTTCATTTGTGGTGGTAATATTGCCCGCAGTTATGAATTCAAATTACCTATTGTGAGAACAGCTCAAGTAGAAAATCTTTATTTGTGGGGCAAACACTGAAGGTATTCGTTCAGTCTTTTTGTCAGAGGATGTGCTCATTAATTTTCTAAATCTGGGAGAGGTAAATGGAGCAGGGAATTGAGACTGTTCAGAAGACATTTTTGTAATTTTAAATCTGGAGAATGGGGCAAGTGTGGGCCAAGCCTTTGTTGGCTGAGAGGGTCAAGACACAAAGTTCTGAGGGATCACTTTACCCATGTTGGTAATGCTTCTGTCCAATGTTTCTGTGACTGTCATTACACAGAACCTTTCTTGTTTGGATGTAACTGAATGGGATTTACTTTTTTTCTGTCCTAGGGATAAGCAACTGGCCATCCACATGGCACGTGTGTCGAGTATGGAGCAATGATGACCGGAGATGAGTTCATGTTACCCTCCCAAGTCCTGTAATATGTGAAGATTTGGCTCTTGTTAGTACCATAATTACACCATTCAATAATGTCAGTACACTGTTAACATCTGTCAGTCACCACCATACACTCAATGGTGTACCCTTCAGTTCATACTGAGGCTAGTTCTGCAGTGCCAATTATTGAGTGAAGAGTACTAGTATTCTCTTTAATGCACATTATTTCATTAACTATCACACTCACTTGAGGGGATTTTTAAAAGGTTGCCAAGGGTGATGATTTAATGGTCAACAATTTGCTTAAATTTCTCTCTGATTATCAAGATCAGGGACATTAGTCAAATGCATATCAACATTTATGTACCCCTACTGCACCAACCTCTTGTCTGAGCAGATCCATTTAACTGGTCCTGGTTAGAGAAGCTATTGCTGCCACTTACTATTAAAGCTTTGAATAATAATAATTTTGTTCATTTTTCTGTTCAAGTTACTGTATCTGATAATGTGAAGCGTGTTGTGTTGCACATATTTCGAGGCCTTTGCCTCCAGTTGGGAATGAGCCACATTACTACTATGCCCTGTTACTGGCACGCACCTTACATGGAACATTTAAATTGAAAACTCAGACCTGCACTAATTGTCTATCATTTGGCCTCACATAAACTTCATGGGATGAGGAGCTGGTTTGGTTGCAGCTGGCATTTAACACTGCCACCCCCTGAAGCTATGTCAGCCACATCTTTCAAGATAATCTTCCTGTTTCAAGCTGATTCCCTGCTATTAAACAAATGATCATTTCATGAGTTGCTACCTTACAGACATTCACATGTGGATTTGAGGTGTAAACTGTATGCTCTCCACAAGAGTTTATGCAAAAAGTTGTCAACAAATGAAATGAATATATAATGTGGGTTGTTCCCTACGTACGTTGAAAGTCAGGAGGATGGCTTGGATCCATACCCATCCAATTAGCCATGCAGGGCTTTGGAGCTCTGCTAAGCTTTCTCTTCAATGGTGTAGGCTCTTTAGGATTGATACATTACTTCTGGGACAGCCAGATTAGTCCATCTTAAAAATGTGATGTACGTGACATAAGGACACCTGTCGTACCTTAACCCTCTCCTGCATTCTGCTCCCATTTGGAACACTTCTATTTGTGATGTCTAAATTTCATACATGCATCGTTTCCAGCTGGTATCAGTATTATCACATAGTATGGACTTCATCTGCCAGATGATTTCTTTAGACATTATCTTTTTGCAACATTTTTCTGTGTATTGTAGGTGATCACTGCTTGCAGGTGGCGCTGTTTCTGCTTCATTTGTATAACCCTCTAATGTAAATTACAGTTATGTCAAAAACAATGTAGAATATGTTTTATCTTTCCCACATCTTTCTGAGTTACTCTACAGACCTACATATGATAACTGGTGTTTTATAAGACACCTGTACACATAATTTTGTATGTACTCTATAGGAAACACTGAGCATGTGTGTGCTCATTGTATGTGAATTTGTACTTCTTTAGAAGATGCAGGCAACAAACTTTCATGCAACAAACCAGGCTACAGTTGTTCATGCATGAGATATTCTGTCAGAAAGTGAGGATTCCAAGGATTCCAAACTATCTGATGAAGATAGATCAAAGGAACTTCCACGATATACAAAAACGGCGACAGTTCCTCGCAAAGTATTCCAACAGAAAGTGGAGCTCCGAACTATCTGATGATGATGTGGGGAATAAGTATTTGGTAAATCAAAGCATCAGTGAATCACTGAATGCCTCATCTGGCCAGATGCTGTGGCAACAAAAATTATATCTTGCCCCTGACAGAAATTAAACCAACATTCCTCAGTCATCCAGGCTACAATCCATTTATCATACCACTTACATTATCCTGGTAACCCACAATTTGATTAACAAACAATAAAATGAATAAAAATAAAATATTACATCATACTTCTCTAAACAACTCATACAACTTAGTATCAAATCACGCCTTAACATCTAGATTTCTTAACAGGAACATGTTACAATCTTCAGTATTAGATGGCATTACTATCTGATACACTCAAAGATGAAAGTCCGTTAACAGTTGAAATAAGAGTAACTACCATAATTATACAATATAAAGCAACAACATGCACCTTTTCTAAATTAAAAATAATTTTTAATTTTTGATCTTCTATATGTTTCAAACCTGAGGGTTCATCTTCAGGAAGGCAGATGTATATACAGGTATGGTATGGTGTGTTGTACATGCATCAGTATAAAGTCTTGTAGGTAGAAGATGTGTAACAAACACACTCTTCTACCTACAAGACTGCTTATACTGATGCATGTAAAACACACATACCACATCCTGTGTATACAACTGCCTTCTTAAAGATGAACCCTCAGGTTTGAAACATGTAGAAGACACTAAAATTTAAAAATTAAAATATTAATTTAGAAAAGGTACATTTTGTTGGTTTATATTGTATAATCATTAGAGTGCACAGTGCAAAAAACATAAAATTTGCAACTACCACACTTATCAACACAGCAAATATATTTATGAATAAGACCATGGTACTTTGTTATTCACGTTTATAGATAAAATGATACTGTATATTCAAATTACAGGCTTTGGGGAGTTAATGCTGTGTTCTTTGGTAGATAGGTACCGCGTTCGAGAAACCTCCTTTATCCGACTTCTTCAGCTGGAAGAGGAGACAGCAGATTTCTCTGAAATAATGGCACTTGTTCATGAAATTACACAGTGTCATATTCCAGAGGACTGTAATATTAACAAATGAGGATGGTAGTAATGATTTATGAAGTCTCTTGAATTCATGGAAATTCCTGCAGAAGTTTTTTCTTACCAATATCTGCTTTCACAACCTCAATATGTAACAGGTGTAAGCCTATTCCACAGTATCTTTCACCCTGTAGCGTCCAATGTTCAGTATACCGTTCACATATTGTGATGCTCAGAATGCTGAATGTCAGGTATATTTGATGATCAGTTAATGGCCTCCTTATGCAGCTCTAGTTTAAATTCTGTTCTTCTGCATGTCACACTTGGCAGATGATTGGTGCACCGAAATGTTAAAGCTGTTGACCCGTCTGGCTTGCTACAAGCCAAACAGGTTCAATATAATGGAATAACACTTTGGTACATAAACCTTATTCAAGGCAACCAGAAGACCAAAAAACAGTTGGAAGAACTTTAAGAAACTGTGAGACAAAACTCTGGATTCACTTCATTTAACACATGGTGACTATCTGTAACCTTTGTTGTTGGAGTAAAAAATTCTTTGGTACCAGAATGTCAAGCAGCAATCTCGAATCTCTAACACACATTTACACAGAAAATATACATACTCTATTAATATATAAAACTGCTGGTTTGGAAAATAATGTTATCTTTATAAACACCTGTACAAAATACATACTGGAACACTGCCTTCAAAACAAAATTAGTTCTCGAGTGTTTCAAAATGGATCAGCATTTACACTCCATAGATAATGGAAGGGAGAAATAGGCCGCAATCTCATGGGCTTCAAAATGTTAAAAAATGAAAAGGGCAACAGTTTATAACAAACATATAGGAAACTTAAAACATCTGACACAGTATTGACATTATTCAATTTCTCATACACTCTAGGATACATGAAATACTCATAGTTTGATGTCTGCTTTTGCTATATCCATGAAACCATTCAAGAACATTATCCTGTTAGCAACCATATCTAACTGGAGACGAGAGTGATAAGTGTCTAAACTGGCAATGCTGTTGAACTGCTAAAATTATACTGTCACTGGCATATAAATTTGAAATGAATATCAGCACTGCTCACATGAAAGTAAAAGGGAAAACCAAAGTACTCTCACAAAACTTGTCCCGGTACCCTTGTGTTGATCAGACACCCCACATGGTGGCCTGGGATCAAACCTAGGATTGAGCCATCTATTTATGAAAAAACTTATACATCACTGATCACCCCCAAT
>Ga0209628_10001653_pt1 | contig 14644 bp, 8 predicted proteins | sample TergutCu122P4_FD_187285 | JGI IMG/M metagenome (GOLD analysis project Ga0209628, IMG submission 187285) | Cubitermes ugandensis P4 segment gut microbial communities from Kakamega Forest, Kenya - Cu122 P4 (SPAdes) (version 2) | ecosystem: Host-associated > Arthropoda: Insects > Digestive system >...
TCCGGATAGCGGAACAGGAAACGAGGGGAGGAGTCGCCCTTGTCAATGTCGATAATCGTATCCGGCTTCTTTTCGGCGATGAATACGGCCTGCATGTATATTCGATACCTGGAGTGGGGACCGATGTGGAGATATCACTGCCGTTAATTGTCAGCGACAGAGACGCCAGAAACAGCGAGGTCATATAATGAGGCAGGAAGTGCTCAGGATGGAACGCGTCAGCAGCCAGGAGCACGGCCTGATTCAATTGGAGGATTTCAATCTAAGTATACTGGAAGGTGAGATAATGGGACTCCTGCCTCTGAATAACCATGGGCTCCCGGCGCTGCTCACTCTGCTTCAGAGAAACACTCCTCTGCGTTACGGATATGTATACTACAGGGAAGAGCAGGTCAACACATGGAGAAATTCCAAGCATCGGCGTAATCGCATCGGCCTCATCCAAAGCGAAAGCTGTCTTGTGGAAGGACTTACGGTCACGGATAATATTTTTGTGCTTCGTCCGGAATTTAATACCTGGATGATCAAGCCGAAGTTCCTGAAAAAACAGCTTGTTCCGTTCCTGCAAAACCTCGGGATAAACATATCTGCCGACGCTTATGTTGATGAACTGACCGCTTTTGAAAAAAAGATCGTGGATATCCTTAAGTCAGTCGTAGCCGGATGCAAGCTGATAGTGCTCAGGGATATCCGGTCTAATATCAGCAAGGCGGAATTGCGGGAAATCCACCGCTTGTTAAAATACTATGCCGAAACCGGGATCTCTTTTTTATACATAGATTTTCATATAGAAGAACTATTAAAGATATGCGATAAGGTAGCATTCATGTCTGACGGAAGAATCTTAAAAACGATGGCGAGCCCCGAGATAAACCCGAGTAACTTCCAAAACATTTCAAAACTGAACACATATCAGCCCGGGGAAAAGAATACCGGCTCCGTACTTGAAGCAATAGGCGCCTCCGGGGAGATATTTAAGGATTTGAGTTTTTCTGTCGATTCCGGCGAATGCGTAGTCTTGCAGAATGAAGACCCCCAGGTTCTTGGAGAGGTTTTATCCCTTTTGACCGGTGAGACGTCTCTCCAAAAAGGAGAAATACTGTTATGCGGAAACCCGCTTGAGCCGTGCCTGGGTAAAAATATAGCGATCATACAAGAAGCGCCTACCGAAACCATGCTGTTCAAGGAACTTAGTTATATGGATAATCTCTGTTTCACACTGGATCATTTACTGCCTGAGATTTGGAGAAGCCAATCCCTTCGCGAAGGTATAAGGCGTGAATACTCAGAGATCTTGGGCGAAGACGTTTTCGACGAAAGGATCGAAGCCTTAAGTGAGCTGCAGAAGTATGAATTGGTATATACGCGTATAGCTATTCAAAGACCTAAAGTGGTTTTTTGCGTCCAGCCGTTTCGCAGCGCGGATATCGGGCTGCGCGTACATATTCAGGAACTGATAAAAAGACTTACCGACAGGAACATCGCGGTGGTGATCCTGGAGGTGAATATAACAGACAGCCTGAATTCCGCAGGCAGACTGATTCGTGTTGATCACTAGAATACCTGTTATTTTTGATGATGTAATGCAGTTCCGGGAACTTTTATCGTTTTTTTGAAGCTTTCGTGTTTTGGTATACTTGACACAATGGGAAAATAATGGTACAAAATTACAGGGGTATTTACTAATCGTCGTCGGGGGATACAAATCATGACCTTACAAATGGAAATAGCATTATGTGTCATTTTCATGTTGATATATATTGTGATTTTTGTAATAGGGCTTTTTAGGCTTCCCAGGATCCCGCGTAATTTCTTTTTTCAGCTGACGTGCCTGTTTTTAATCGGCTGGCTGGCGTGCGATTTCGTTCGCATGACATCCAGGACTTTATTCGAATATAATCTCGAATTTTCTTTAGGGTTGATCTTTGTGCAGCTGGCTGCCGCGAGTATCTTTCTGTTTGCTGTTTCATATTACAGATTGCCATTTATGCCGTCGTCAAGAGCCAGGCTGCTCTTTTTCGTTTTCCCCGGTATCACCGCGGTTATCGCTTTTGTGCCGGCGCTCAGACCGCTGATTTGCGATTTTACAATGCTTCCGCACCCGATGTCTCTCTTCGTAAGCGATCTCGGACCGTGGTTTTGGATACAAGCGGTATATTGTTATCTGATATATTTGATTTCTGCCATTCTTGTAGTGTACGGGCATCTGCGCATCCCGAAATTTTACAGGTTTCCGTCAACACTGATCGTATTCGCGATCAGCCTGATACCGGCAATCCATATAGTAAGATTCGCGGGATTATGGGGCATACCTGAGTTTTCGTTCGCGCTTGTACCGTGTGTTTCTATTGTTTTAGCGCACATCGCCCTAATAAATAACGACGAGAACATTTTTATCAGGTATGCGAGAGGATCTGTATTTCATTATCAAAGTGATTATGTACTCGTATTGAATAAAGACGATTATGTTATCGACTCCAACCCGAACGCTACAGCCTGGTTCAGGTCACAGGGGATAAAACTGGATTTTCATTCCCTTAACGGCATCATGAATTCACTGGCATTGAACGGAGCCACGATAAAACCGGGGCCTGAAGGCGAGGACGGTACCGATATAAGTTTTCAAAGCGGCGAATTCCCGTTGGTTTTAAACCTTCGCGTACATGAGATGGACGACAAACAAGGCAATAAAATCGGATCGCTTGCGGTCTTTTCCGATGTGTCGGGGAACAGAGGTCTCCTGGATATGCTGGAGGAAAAGGCAGGCATGGATCCTTTGACCGGTATAGCGAACAGGACATCTTACGTGGGCGCGAAAAACCGCTTGAACAACCCCGAGCATTTACCACTTAGCGTCATTATATGTGACGTCAACGGTTTGAAAGCAGTCAACGATACGCTTGGGCATAAACATGGTGATAAATTTATTCAGATCATCGCGAAAACACTGGAGTCTGTATGCCCCAAATCAGGATTTTTAGCCAGGATCGGCGGCGATGAATTCATATTTCTTTTGCCGGGGACAGATGCGGAGGCAGCCTATATACTGATAGATCAAATACGTGAAGCTCTTATGCATAAAAATGAAGAGGTTTTATATGATCTTTCAGTAGCTCTTGGGGCGGCAACCAAAAATACCGAAGAGCAAGACCTTGATGAAATAATCGATATAGCCGACGGCCTTATGTACGAAAACAAAAAAAGGATCAAGGAGTCTTAACAAAGAAATATAAGTCCTTTTTACCAGGATGTCCTATTACCAGGATCTCCCCCCGCCGCCGCCGGAGCCGCTGTCGTAATCGCTGACAGATGGCCTTGACCTCATCACTTCTGAAGCGGCCTCCATCGTCTGCTTAATAAAACTTCCGAATGAAGCAGGTTTAAATGTTCCGCTGCCGCTATACCAAGGAGGCGGATCCGGCGCGATACTTTCAAAATAACCGATCCGGTTTTTCGGCAGTTCAATAACATATATGAATGGCAGTATCTTATAATAATAAGCCGGATTTTGCTTTACCAATGCTTCAAGTTTAAGCTTTTCAACTGTTTCAAGGAAGGATTTGAACCCTTTTATCCTGCCAAGAACTTCGTTTCCGTATGCCGTTCTTTTTGTCATATATTTAATGAACACTATCATGATCATGACAGATATAATTCCTGTTATATAAGTCAGTATATATATCGGATCCAGAAGCAGAGCCGGCAATACTAACAAAGCCCATGGTATGCCTCCAAACGTTCCGCCAAATATAAGTGCAAACCATTTCGGCAGATTGAAAACGCCGATCATTCCCCCAAAAGAAATACAGAGTCCGAGGCCCGGAAAAAGTACCGCGAGAACCAACGTTTCAATCATATTAAACAGAGGCACGGATACTCCGTATGGAGCCATACTTGACACGTTATATATAATTACCGGACTGTAAGTGATAAAAATAAAAACGGCCGCGATCATTCCTGCTATAAAATAATTTTTATTTAATGAACTTTTTTCATATATTTTTTCTTTGTAGGTTTTGCTGTTGATGTTTTCAATTATTTCTTTTAAGGCCGTGTAAAAAGTATTTCTTAAATCACCTGAAGTCACTTCTTTTTTTTCTTTAAATAATTCTCTTAAGAACAAAATTTCGTTTACATCATTTCCGTCATATTCTTTGAGTTTCGTTATCTTAAATCCTTTTTGGTTTAAGATAAATGTCTTTTCTTCAGATTCGGAAATCGTGATATAACCTTTATCTGCAAAATAAAATAATAATGATACAACATCTATCGGCTCTATTTTACCCCGGTATAAAAATCCTATGTAAGCGCTGTTGTATCCTTCCGGCGGATAGAATTCGACTGTTTCAATTACTTTTTCATCCTTACCGTATCTATACCATAGTAAAAATGCTATACCTGCGAATACAATAGGCAAAATAATGGCCAAGAGCATTATTAAATCGAAATTAATGCCGGCATTAGAATGCCTCACACCGCTTATTGCTATCGCAGCATTAACAAGATACAAAATAAACAATATCCATTTTATTATTTTTATAGTACGGGGTTCCATTACCATGATCTTCCCCCTCCACCGTCGGTTGAACCATGTTTCTCAACAAATTTGCGCATCTTAATGTTCATTTTCATGAATACCGCGTCGAGGAAAGAGCCTGATGGCATCGCCGATGTAACCGTTGTCATAGTATGATCTATGGAGTTTATAAATGAAGCCGTATTCTCTCCTTCATATATTTCATACCAATCAGGCGGCTTCTGTACAATATTCTCAAAACCCTTGATCCATTTATTCGACAGGCCAAGAACATATGTGAAAGGCAGTATATTATAGAAATATGCCGGATTTTCCATCACCAGCATTTCAAGCTTTGGTTTTTCAGCTGTTTCAAGGAAATTTTTAAACCCTAATATCTTTCCAAGTATTTCATTTCCGTATGCCGTTCTTTTTTTCATATATTTCGCGAAAAACAAAAGAATCGCGACAGATATTATTCCTATAAGATAAGCCAGGCTATATAACGGATCCTGACGCAGAGCCGGTAATACTATGAACAACCACGGCAAACCGCCAAAACTTATACCCCAGATAAACATAAGCCATCTTGACATATTAATAGTGCCGATTAATCCTCCGATAGCAACAGAAAATCCAATGCCCGGCCAAAGCACTGCAACAAACATCTTTACAGACGTATCCAATACTGATCCATGCGGACTTATATCTAACTCATTAAATGCATGTATTGGATTATAATTAATTAATATAAATACAGCTATTATCATTCCGGCAATGAAGATATTTTTATTTAACGAACTCTTCTCAAATATCATTTCTTTGTTAACACTATTATTGATGTTGTTAAGTATCTTTTTTAAAGTCTTATAAAAATTATCTTTTAAATAATTGTAAGTCACTTCATCAGTGTCTTTAAACAAACCATCCATAAATAGTCTTTCGATCGGATCTTTTCCATCATATTCTTTGATTTTCGTAATATTGAATCCTTTTTGGTTTATGGTAAGTGTTTTTTCTTCAGATTCAGAAATTTTAATATAACCTTTATCAGCAAAATATATGAGCAAAGATACGACATCTATTGACTCTGCTTCCCCCCGGTACAGGAATCCAATTTCAGCGCTGTTGTATCCTTCCGGAGGATAAAACTCGACTGTTTCAACAACTAATTCATCTTTGCCGAATCTAAGCCAGAATATAAACGCTAAACCTGCGAATACAATCGGTAAAATAATATCCAAGTGCAGCGGGATAAGAGATACCATTACCATGATCTGCCGCCTCTGCTGCCATAGCCGCCGCCTGCCGAACCGCCGCCGGAACTTCCGCCTGAGCCGGAGCCGGAGCGGCTTCCGAAGCCGCTGCCTGACGGGCTTGACGACATCGCTGACGTAGCGGTCGTCATTGTATGATTCATAAAACTTCCGAAGGAAGCAGAACTGAATGATCCGCTGCCGCCGTACCAATCAGGCGGTACCATCGCGATATTTTCAAATTTCCTGATCCATTTATCCGACAGGCCCAGAACATATGTGAAAGGCAGTATATTGTAGAAATAAGCCGGGTTTTGCATTACCAATGCTTCAAGTTTTGGTTTTTCAGCAGTATTAAGGAAATTTCTGAACCCTGTTATCTTCCCAAGTATTTCATTTCCGAAAGCCGTTCTTTTTTTCATATATTTCGCGAAAACCAACATACCTGTAGCGGCTATAGTTCCAATGATATAAGTCAGTAAGTATATCTGGTCTATGATCAAAGTGGGCAGTATCATGAACGCGAACGGTATACCGCCAAACATGGCGCCGAATATAATATCAAAATCGCTGCCCTTAACTTTGGCATTGATCAATCCTTTTATCAAAAAAGTGAAGCCAAGGCTCGGGAACATTAACATAAACGGCCATATATCAGCCGCTGATACCGCTTCATAACCTTCAGAAGCGATAAAACCGTTAAATTCAATCATTGGTTTATAAGAAATCAAAGCAAATGCAGCTGCTGCCATAATAATAGCGACTGGTATCTTGTTTAACGAACTTTTCTCAAATATCGTTTCGTAATTTTCTTTTCTATTGATGTTTTTATTTATTTCATCTAAAGTCGTGTAAAAACTGTTTTTTAAATCAATGTGAGTCACTTCATTTTTTTCTTTGAATAAACCATTTAAGAACAATCTTTCGTTCGGATCATGTCCGTCATACTCTTTGATTTTCGTGATCCTGAATCCTCTTTGGTTTGAGAATATTGTCTTTTCCAGGGTTTCGGAAATCGCGACGTAACCTTTATCGGCCAAATATATGAGTAAAGATACGACATCGACTGCCTTTGCCGTCCCCCGGTATAAAAACCCGACTTCTGCGCTGTTGTATCCTTCAGGGGGATAAAACTCTACTGTTTCTATTACTGTTTCATCTTTGCCGTATCTGAACCAGAGTACAAATACTATACCAAAAAGTATTAACGGCAGGATTATTGCTAAAATCATCACCAAATCAACAGGATCAGCGGCGCCGGCAAAATAACCATCAGGAAGCTCCGTTCTGACCGTTAATGTTTCATAAGGACCCAATACTCCATTATAACGTCCTTTAATTACATTGCCGTTTACCTTATAGCTAACATTGCTATTATCGGTTGATCCGGGCGCCCCGGCTGAAAAACCCAGTTTTGATTCGTCAAACTCTTTTGGCATAGTTATTTTAAATTCTATGCCGCTTATCGTTGTATCCCAGTCATTGCCGGTCAGGTTGAAGTAAAATTCGTCATATCCTTCGCAGGCGTCCTCACCGATATCGTATAAATAACTGATTATATATTCTTTTTCTGTATTCCCGGGGATCGCCTTTTTTGGATCTCCGATTTGAATAACCTTACTGCCTCCTTCATTAAATACTTTATATTGATCTCCTTCCACTTTGATACCGGTTATTCCCACTCTTTTTGTTGTTTTTGTACCATCCAGCCTGGTAACTTCATTTCTTGCAGACATCGTTAATAAAATGCCATGTTTCCCCATACTGTTCTCGGTATAATATGTTTTATAAAAATAAGCCGTGATATATTCCCTGACAAAAAACGTATTATTTTCGTTGACTGTTATTTCAATTCTGTACTTTGAGATAGCGTACTCACCGTTACCGATCGTATGAATATTACTATCGAAATCATCATCACTGATAGACTCCGCGGCGTTTGCCCCGGAGGGAATAAACGCCAGAAAAGAAAGCACTATTATGCTAAACAGGAATATTTTTAATGTTTTCATTACACTTTCGCCTTATTAAATTATAGACGAAATATACCGCAGGAACTGCGGCCCTGAGTGCCAGTTACTGCAATAACCTGCCCAGTTACTGCAATTTCACCTGACAGGAGTTCTTATTTTCTATATTTGAACTCTTATCGCCCTCGGAGGCGGCGGAGCCATACTTTGGATAACTGATGTATCTGTGATGGGTGTGACCAGAGGTTCTTTTCCTTTTGGCAATAGTGCCCCGAAAATATTACCTTGCGCATCCACGCTGTAATATGGCCCTCTGTCACGCACCAGAGATATTACATCTCTTTTATCGGTTGCCAGGGAACGGGCAAAACCGGTTCTGAAGAGAACTCCAAACGGCGTAAAATCGTCGTGGCTGAAAGACGAGTATATCTGCCTGAGAATATCGGTATGGTCAAGCTGCGGCGCGATCACTACGTTTACGACCGGCGTTCCCGTAATATCTCCATCGTTATAAGGCAACAGTAAAGCTTCGGCTTCCAGTACCCCGGGGATATTTAAAACCTTGTCCCTCATCTTGAAGAGCATATCGCCTTGTTTAAAATCAACGGGGTTGACTTTCCCGCCCGTTATACTTGAGCCGATAGCGTACCTTTTCGTTTCGGAAGAACGGACGACAAAATCCAATGCCCGCCCTTGCATAGCGTATACCGGTTTGCCTTTGAATTCACGCACCACTTTGCCGATATCACCGTTGGTGCCGAACACTTTTCCGTTTTCATCCGTATAGTTGAAAAATTCAGCGGTGGCCCTTTCATCATTAAGATATTCTTTCATCTGCCACGGGCTATTCGTATACACGACGCCGTCATCACCGTCAGCGGCTTTTTTGCCGGTCAGCGGGTTGATGATAATATTCTCTACCCCCGGTAGCGACATACCTGTTTCGTTGCACCTGTCTTCCAGACCGTAAGCTACCATCGACGCCGAACCAAATTCCGTACTTCCGCCGCCGATAAATATTGAAGTTGAACCCGCCCACCTGAGCCTTTCGTCTACGATCCTTGTCGGGGTTTCCGGAGTGGGCTCGCCGCCGCAGGTCGGGATCCTTAGATATTTTAAGTCACCCTGGCTGAGCGGAGAATGCGCGATAAAATTGTAAAGCCCAAACGGCGCGATCACATCATTGATTTCATCTTCAATCAATGCCTTTGTCAGTAAATGAGGTTCAAACGCTTCTGTGTTATAGACTATGTTTGCGCCCGCGGCCCTGCGCAGTATAAGAGCGTAAAACTGACTGGTGATATGTGATATCGGGATAAGCAATAAGGCTTTGTCTCCTGTTTTCAAAGGAAAATCCGGATATACATCTTTTTCATGCGCTTTCAATAAATTAACTATAGCTTCATGCGTATGTACGGCACACTTCGGGATACCTGTCGTGGTTCCGCCTGTATTTGAATACGTCGCGCTTTTACCAAGCAGGTCGATCAGCTCATCCGGATCATACAAAGCTGTTTTTCCGTCGCCTGTCTTCTTGATTTCTCCGGGGTAAACAACTTCAATGTTTTTTGGAAGCTCCAGTGACGCCACCATTTCTTTATAATTTAAACCCTTGTTGTATATAGCGGCTTTCTCTTCAGGTCTGTAATCTCCCGCCGAGGTAAATATTATCCGGCGGATCCTTTTTTCACCGATGTTGTCACCCAGTTCTTTGAAAGAGTCTTTTAACGCCGGAGAAATATATTCTACGCTCAGTATGATGGTGTCAGCGCCTTTTTCCACGGAATGCCTGTAAATGTCGCTTTTGAAAAACGACAGGCTGACTGTACTGACAACCGCGCCTAACTCCAAAAGCGAAATATAGAAGAATTCATATTCCGGCGCGTTCAGGTTGCATATCGCGACAGGTTTACCAGAGCCGTAGAAAAAGCCGATCGACCTGAAATACCTCTTGTAATGCTCCACGCGGTTCCAGTACTCGTTCTGAGTAATTTTATTGCCGTCAAACTCAATGACTGTTCTTTTTCCATCCCTTTTTTTGTCGCGCCGTCTGATATAATCAACGACGGATAAGTAGTTTTGATTTTTCACAGATGTACCCTCCTTCTTTAATCAAGCTTTTCTTTGGTTTTATACAGATACCTCCGCAGTTGGCTGATAACTTCGTTAAAGTCAAGAGGTTTCCCCATATGGTCATTCATTCCGGCGCTCAGGCATTTTTCAATGTCTTCCCGGAAAACATTCGCTGTCATTGCGATAATCGGGATACTTTTAGCCCTTGGAATATCAAGTTCCCTGATTTTTCGCGTCGCTTCGTAACCGTCCATCTCCGGCATTTGGACATCCATTAATATCGCATCATATTTTTCCGGCTCTGCCGAAAACATATCATAAGCCTGCAGACCGTTCACCGCGCATTCAATGTTCAGGGACGTAGGCTCAAGCAGCGCCAATACGATCTCGCGGTTTATCTCCACATCCTCCACGAGTAACACCGTATACTCTGAAAAATCTTCGGAATTGTCAGATTTACTATCTTTTCCGGTCGTATTATCAACGCCCGTACACTCATTGATAATGTCAACGATCGCCGACGGGAATAACGGTTTGGGAATAAATTTATCGATATTCGCAGCCCTGGCTTCATTTTCAATAACATTCCAGTCGGTTGACGAGAAGAGGATGACAACGGTTTTGTTTTCTGCCCTTTCCTGTATTTTTTGTGCAAGTTCGATTCCGTTCATTCCCGGAAGCTTCCAGTCAAGGAAATAGATATCGTATTCATCGCCCTGCTTAAGCGCCTCAAGCGCTTCCTCGCCGCTTGTATAAGCCGAACAAACAACGCCCCAGGTTTCCGCAAGGACCTTAAAGAATTCAAGTATTTCGGGTTCGTCGTCCACTACGAAAATTCGGAGATTCTTCCAATTCACGCGTTCGTCAAGCAAGCGCTTCTTTTCTTCCGTATCTTCTTTCAGCGAAACGGTAAAAATGAATTTTGATCCTTCCCCGGGTTCGGATTCGATCCATATTTCCCCGCCCATCAGTTCAACTATACGTTTTGAAATAGCAAGCCCAAGACCCGTGCCGCCGAACTTACGCGAAGTATCGGTCTCCGCCTGTTCAAATGACTGGAACAATCTTGCCTTTTGTTCACTTGTGATGCCTATTCCTGTATCCTCAACGCTGATCCTGAGTTTGTAGATATCATTCTCAATCGATTCAATACTTGAATTCAGCTGTATCGTTCCTTCCTCCGGCGTAAACTTGACGGCATTTCCCAGGAGGTTGGTTATTACCTGCGAAAGTCTCTGGTCGTCGCCGATCAGCGTATGGGGTATATCTTTATCAATATTTATATAAAACTTTTGATTTTTTTCATCCACCCTGAACCCTATGACGTCTGCGATTTTTTGCAGCATTATCTCAAAATCAAAACTGTCTTCCGATAATACAAGTTTGTCGGCTTCAATCTTTGACATATCAAGGATGTCGTTGATTACGCCAAGCAAATGCCTTGAAGCTGTCCCTATTTTACTAAGCGCGTCATCTTTTTTCTCAATGGTTTTTGATAATTCACCGATTGCGGTCATCCCGATTATCGCGTTCATGGGCGTACGTATTTCATGGCTCATATTGGACAGGAAATCGCCTTTAGCCTTGCTTGCGGTCTTCGCCTGCTCAAGCGCCGTTTTCAGCATTTTATCCATATGCTCGGTTTCTGTTATATCCCTTAATAAGACAATTTTGACAAGGGCGTCGTTAAAATTGTCTTTTTCCACCGCAAGCAGCATATCGCAGATACTGACGCCGAGCGGCGTATCCACCGTTACTTTTTTACTCGCAAAGCCGTCATCGAATAATGATTGTTCCGGAGTTTTATCGCCAATTAAAATAATCTCCGAGATATTTTTCCCGATAACGCTATTGCCTAAAAATTCTGAAGCTGCCGTATTTTCGAGTTGAATATTGTTTTTGTAGTCAAGTACCAGGGTCGGGATCGTAACCGTATTAAACACATATCCTGAAGCATCAGGCACCGTAATGCTGAGCGTTTTATATTTTCTCATCGAAATGAAAAACGGCATTGAAACCGGTAAAAAGCATATGGCTGCCAGCGGAATTGCTGTATATTCTGTAAAGGTCGGAATAATAAAATCTGTTGTGAATCCTATAGGAGCAATGACAACCGTCAGAATAATAAATAAAAGCGCTTGCATCCGGTCGCGTTTCATTTCGGATTTACGCCACCATCTGAAATCCAGAATAAGAAACAGGATGATTACCGCAATTATATATATCAAAGCGATCAAAAAGAATATACTTCTATTATATGAAAACTGGGTGCCGAATCTTGTCACTACAAATACGGCGTCATTTGAAAAAACACATACGGCGCAGACGATCACGGTTATAATGGATGACAGTCTGGCTAAAGGCTTGGTATTTTTAAACCTGAGCGGAACCATATTTGATGAGAATACAAGCCATCTTGAATAAAACAAACAGCCAGTTGTAAATCCCAGCGCCCAGAAGACCCGGACCAGGACCTCATTGACTGTTATAGTCATCAAGCCATAGCATATGCTGTATATGATCAGGCACAAACCCGCCGATATATAATCATCACGCGATTTAGACTTGGTATTATCTGAAAAAGTGACCAGGCAGAGGAAGATATAACAACCGCTCGCAAGAAAAAATAGAGTTGCGATCAAGAAGGCCAGATTTAATTCTGCAAACATCTTCTACGTCCTCCCCTACTTCTTTCTTGACGAAACGAAGCATTAAAAATAAATCCGCTTATTTTCTCCCTATATGAGCCCCCCCCAGTATTGTCATAAAATTACATAAAGAATTATACATTATTTTCCTGTCAAATGAAAGAAAACTATTAATAATTTTTATTATTTTCTAATGAAATATATATGATATACTAAAAAATCGTAGGTATTGTAGGTATTGTAGGAGGATAATAAAGTGATAAACGAAAACGATCTTGCTCAGCTTTCTTATGCTGAGGCTCCAGTACTAAAAACGTCAGTCCCGGGTCCTGAAGCGACAAAATATCTTGAAGACTCATTTGCCCATGAATCTATGGCACGCGGAGGAGGCGGTTATCCAATGGTATTTGCCGAAGGCAAGGGAAGCACTGTTATGGATCCGGATGGTAATGTATTTATCGACATCACTGCCGGCGTTGCAGTAAATTCAGTTGGGAGATGTCATCCCCGTGTCATTGAAGCTATGCAGAACCAGATGGGGAAACTGATGCACGCAAGCGATATATCCAATGTAAGGCGGACGGAGCTTGCCAAAAAGATATCGACAATCGCGCCTCCGGGTTTGCAAGGTAATTGTATCTCATACTTTACCCAGTCCGGCAGCGCGGCGGTCGAGACAGCCATAAAGTTTGTCCGCAAAATCACCGGCAGATCACAAATAGTGGCTTTCCACGGCGCTTATCACGGGGTATGGTTAGGCGGGAATTCCCTGACGACCGGGGATCAGTACCGAAAAGACTTTGGTCCGTTCATGCCCGGCGTGATCCATTTGCCATATCCTTATTGTTATCGCTGCCCGTTTGGAATGGAATATCCCGGTTGTGATCTTCAGTGCGCGAAATACGCGGATTATGTCCTTAATACTCCGTATACCGCGGCCGATGATGTGGGGGCGGTGATAGTAGAGGCCCAGCAAGGTGAAAGCGGTTATGTTCCGGCACCTCCCGGATTCCTTGAATCTCTGAAAAAGTCTTGCGAAAAGCATGGGGCGCTTTATATTTCTGACGAGGTGCAGGCCGGCGCCGGACGTACGGGTAAGCTGTGGTGTATTGAGCACTTTGACGTAGAACCGGATATGATCACATTTGGTAAGGGTATGGGCGGCGATATGCCGGTTGCCGGTCTTATTATGAGAAAAGACCTGGCTGAAAAGGTTACGGAGTGTTCACAGCCCAATACATGGGCCGGAAATGCGATGGCATGCGCGGCGTCTCTTGCAAACATAGAGATAATTACAGAAAATGACCGGGCTCTTGTAAAAAGGTGCGCTGAGCTTGGTGAAAAGATTTCTCAGAAACTGCGTGACGCGGCGGGTGACATCGAGATCATAGGCGATGTACGCGGAAAAGGCCTGATGATCGGGATTGAAATGGTGGAAGACAAAACATCCAAGACGCCGCTTGACGGTAATAAAGTTATGGGGATCGTTATGGATCTATTAAACAGGGGTGTTCTGATGGTGCCCTGCGGCAGGTTTGGCAACGTTTTCCGGTTTATGCCGCCGTTAACAATCACTGAAGAATTCGCAATGAAAGCGACTGATCTCTTCATTGAGGCGGTAAAACGAGTTTGAGAGACAGATAATCCGGATTATCAAAAGGCGGCATAGTGCCGTTGCTTAATGATGGAATGGAGGAAAATATGAACCCGATGGATAAACTTGAAGCTGCTTTTACGGAAGAGACAGAGGGGAAACGATTTCCGCTTTTACTGATGACGATTCTGCTGATCATCGGTGTGATATTCAGTTATTCACACAACACCACCCCTGCGCCTTTTTTCGACACATTATTTACATTTTTCAAAATCGACCCGGTAGAAGGCGCCGCTTTAATGAACCTTACCATGTCGATCATATACCCGGCGATCATTGTGGCCACTTTTTGGGGCACTTCGCTTATTAATAAGATCGGCACGAGAAATCTTTATACGATCGCACTGGCATTATTAACTCTTGGAGTACTTTTGACCTTCCCGTCCACCGGAGACAGATTTTGGCTCTATCTCGTCAGCCGCGTGATCTACGGTCTTGGATTCGGTTTTGGTATTCCTGCCATGGGTTCGGCTATTATGAATTGGTACAAACCAAAAGCCCGGAATCTAATGACTACTTTTAACGGG
>Ga0209628_10001654_pt1 | contig 14642 bp, 12 predicted proteins | sample TergutCu122P4_FD_187285 | JGI IMG/M metagenome (GOLD analysis project Ga0209628, IMG submission 187285) | Cubitermes ugandensis P4 segment gut microbial communities from Kakamega Forest, Kenya - Cu122 P4 (SPAdes) (version 2) | ecosystem: Host-associated > Arthropoda: Insects > Digestive system...
CGAGTGTCATGGAATACCCCTAATCGCTAGGACATATAAAATCATGAACCGCGGAAGAACTTCTTCGCGTCGCCCACCGGATCGGAAGAGAGCTTGGCTACGAACTGTTTTTCGTACTTCGATGTTCTGGAATCGAGTATCACGGCCATCCCGCGGTCCGTCTCATTCCGTATCAATCGTCCGATCGCCTGTTTTATCTTCCTTAACGCCGGGGCCTCGGAAACGTACAGCCACCCCATCCCCGGGCCGTAGCGTTTATCGAACATTTCGCTCATCGCGTCCGTTTCGACCGTCGGCGGAGGGTACGGAATACCGACGATCACGGCGAACGCCAATTCGTCGCCCGGGAAATCTATGCCTTCGGCGATGGAACCTCCCATCACCGTAAAGAAAACGCCGTTCCTTCCCCTTCTGAACCGATCGAGCGACGCCTTGGTATTCTTCAGGCGGCCGGATTCCTCCCAGTAGGCCGTTTTTTCTATTTCAGTTTCGATCAATTGGCGCATCTTCGACATGACGGAATACGAAGGGAAGAACACCAGCGTGTTCTTGGGAACGCCGTTGCATAACGTTACGATGTGCGTTGCCAGTTTTCTGTACATTTGGTCGTTCAGATCGGTGAATTTCGTGGTCACGCCGTTCACGTACACCACGGAACGGTTCTCCGGAGGGAACGGCGTCGGGTAAATTTTCATTACCGACGTATCCGGAAGCCCCATCGTCCTCGCGTATTGTTCGAGAGGCTGCAGGGTCCCAGACATGTGCACCGCGCCCTTCAGCGAACGTATGAACATCGTTATCTCAGAAGGATCGATGCACGATGCGGATAACGATTCGCCTCCCTCGTCCGCTTTCACGATCTTGATGAACATCCCCTCTTCGGACGATATCCACGCCTTTAACGAAACGCCGAGCGAGAACAATTCGGAAACTTCGTGCGTTCCGCGGTCCAGAAGATATTCGGTTCTCGATTCGCCGACGTCTATCATCTGATCCACCGCGGAAGCGAGTTCGTTCGCCGACAGACGGAATTTTTTCATTATCTTCGATTCTATCCTGTCGTGCTCTATGAGCGCTTCCTTCTTTCCGAAGGCTATTTTTTCGTTCGCCGCACCTTTTATCAATGCTCTCAGGAAACCTATCAGTTCTCCAGAACGCAAAGTTCCGTACAGGACGGGGTCCTGCAGTTCCGCGGCCTCTTTCATCGCTTTATCCAGATCTTTCACGTGGATCGAGAAGGAACCCTGTTCCCTGGCCGCTGAGATAAGATTATGCGCTTCGTCAACGATCAGAACGACATTATCGTCGCATCGCATATGAGCCAGAAGGTTCGCTCTGATATCTTCGGAAAGTATATGCACGTAGGGCGCCACGACGACGTCGACCCCTTGCAATAACGATTTTCTCGCTTCGTACGGGCATACCTGCTCCGATTCGCAGTACGCGTCAAGTTCTTCGGATCTCGGGAATTCCTTTCTGCAGAATTCCTCTATCTTGGGAAGCATTCTTTTCACGTTGCTGAAGAATCTGCATCCTCCGGTACCTCCGGCCAGACTCTTCGCTTTCTTTTCCTCGCACAGCCTTGAGAGGACGTGGGGCATTATGTCCTCGTAACCCTTCATCGTGCTGAGCAGGGGGCACGAATGTTTTCTTCCCGAGATGGCGATGCCCGATGTTTCGCGTACCTCGTTTATGTTACGAAGCTCCTTCATCACCTGGTCGCTCTGAGATAATGTGCGCGTAAGGTAGATGACCTTCTTTCCGTTCATTTTAGCGTGATGTAACGTTCCGGCGAGCGCGCATATCGTCTTCCCGGTGCCCGTTCCCGATTCTATCACGATGTGCTTGGAATCGTTAAGCGCGTTAGTTATATCGGAGACGATGTCCATCTGGGATTCGCGCGGTTCGTAGGGAAAGAACGGCGCCGCCAGTTTGTTCCGCGGAAGTATCTTCTTCCCTTCCTCTTTAAGTTCGAACGTACGTTCCGTAAGGCAGTGCTGTTTGGCTTCCACGTCCCCTATCGGCGCTCCGCACTGCCTGCAGCGCTCCGCGCCTGGTGGCGTCAGACTTTTGCAGCGCATGCAGAACAGGGAAGGCATGAGCATGCGCAACCTTCGGAAGCATATAACATTTCCCGAAGTTCCGCGCGGACGGGAACATACAAACGTTAATTTACCTCCTGGTGCATCGCACCGACATGGAAAACCAAAGCAGATGCGACGATCTTTTCGAACTCGTTCTCGATACTCAGAACCTTGTCTCCGAGATGCCGACCGAGAAGGTAAGGCTGCTTCTCATGGAGCTCGACATGATAATGGAAGAATACGCCCGGGATATCGCCATCGTTTACATCAGCGGCAATTACTCGTCAAAAAAGCATCTGTGCGGCGTCATTCTGAGAGGGAAGCACGATCATGAGATCAAGACGGCCGTCAAGGGTGTACGAGAAATACTCGTGAAAGAGCTGGCCGCGCGCAAAAGGGTCTGATCTCCGATCCCATATTTTCTTTCCGCGGAAGCATATCCAACAGCATGCTTCAGGGCTGTTGACAAAAAGATAAAGTGTGGGGCCGTGTGGCCCTAAAGTGTTTACAGTAACGGAAGGTCCGCGCCGGTTTCGACGTATATCCAGTCCGTTATCGCCACATACAGCATCAATATCCCTCCGATGAGGAACGATCCGCCGGCGACCATCGCAACCAGATCTCCGAACTCAAACGCCGCAAGGAAGACGAACGCGATGAAGTAGAACAGGACGCCTATGCCGAACGTTATGTCGCGGCCGGCGAAGAGTATCAACGCGATTATGAACAGCAGGAACACCACTATCCAATCGAAATAGGTCACAGACCCATATCCGAGCAGTACGCTGGCGAACTGAATAACGAAGGACAATCCGACCACAAGGAACAATATTCCCTCGGTCACGTCACCTACCTTCAATGAGAAGACACCGGTGAGCGCTAGAATCCCCGCTATGCATAACACCAAGAATTCGAAATCCAAAGCATTGATGATCGTTGCAGTGTTGAATGCAGCGTCCAAATAGCCTATGCTGAGCAGGAGTGCCAAAGCGCCAAGGAAGATCATACCTACTATCGAAGCCGACGCCGAGAGCATGTACTTTGAGCCGCCGCAGCAACAGTCATCAACACTGTTATCCGCATAGCAGGCGCCGCACATACAGTCGGGACATCCGCACGTACAGTCCGGTCCCCCTGTGCAGTTTGAACAACATCCGCAGCCTGATTTTTTTTCAGACATGTGCCGAGTATAGCGAAAGAACTTTAAATATTCATCCGTCAAACCTTATATATTTAGAAACGAACGGAACAAAATTAATAGATTGCCCCTCCTACGGGGGAATATGTTCATACCCGTCACCCCGAAGGAGGTAAAGGAACGCGGATGGGACGGTTTGGACGTTATTCTTGTGTCCGGAGATACTTACGCGGACACCTCGTACAACGGATCGGCGGTCATCGGGCATTGGCTCATCGGCAACGGTCTTCGGGTCGGTATGATACCTCAGCCCGACACCGATTCGCCGGAGGACATAACAAGGCTCGGAGCCCCGTCATTATTCTGGGGAGTTTCCGCGGGATGCGTTGATTCGATGGTTGCCAACTATTCGGCTACGAAAAAACGAAGAAAGGACGACGATTTCACTCCCGGCGGTATCAACGACCGAAGGCCGGACAGGGCGTGCATAGTCTATTCGAACCTCATCCGCAAGCATTTCAAAGGCTCGACCGTAGTCCTGGGAGGCATCGAAGCGAGTTTACGGAGAATTGCGCACTACGACATGTGGTCCGATAACGTCAGACGGTCGATACTGTTCGACGCGAAAGCGGACGCCATAACATACGGAATGGCGGAACTTTCCAATTTACGTTTAGCCGAAGCGATCAAGAAAGGAGAGGACTGGAAGGACATCAAAGGCATTTGTCACGCTTCGAAGGAAAAGAAAAAGGGGTACCTCGAGTTACCGTCTTTCGAGCGTGTTTCAGCGAACGCGAAAGATTTCGCCGAAGCGTTCAGGACGTTCTACGATAATAACGACCCCGTCAACGCCGTCGGGTTGATACAGGCGCACGGCGATCGATACCTGATACACAATCCTCCGTCGGAGCATCTTACGACGGAAGTTCTGGACAGGATATACGGAAGCGATTATGAGAACCGCGTCCACCCGTTCTGCGCGAAAGGCGGCGCAGTCCGTTCCATGGAGACGGTAAAACAATCGATCACGACGCACCGCGGATGCTACGGCGAATGCAATTTCTGCGCCATCGCCGTACATCAGGGAAGAACGGTCATCAGCAGGAGCGAAGAGTCGATCGTGCGCGAAGCCGAGCGCATCGCGTCCAAAAAGGGATTCAACGGCATCATATACGACGTCGGCGGGCCTACGGCGAACATGTACGGCATAGAGTGCATCCGGAAGCTCAGAATGGGGTCGTGCAAGGATAAGAGATGCATGTATCCGAAGATATGTGATAAATTGGCCGTCGATCACGGAAAGCTGATAAGCCTCCTGGAAAAGATATCGAACGTCCCAAACGTGAAGAAGGTGTTCGTCGCCTCAGGCATACGGTACGATATGATCCTCACGGACCAACGGAACGGAAAACGGTACGTCGACCGCATCGTCAAAGAGCACGTATCCGGGCAGCTCAAGATCGCTCCTGAGCATATATCCCCGGAAGTGCTCGAACTTATGGGGAAACCCGGGGCGGATGAATTGCTCAAATTCAAAAAGATGTTCGAGGCCTCCAACAAAGAACACGGAAAGAAACAATTCCTCACTTATTACCTTATAGCCGCGCATCCGGGATGCCGGGACAGCCACATGACAGAACTGCGTGAATTTGTTACCAAAGAATTGAACATCGATCCCGAACAGGTCCAGATATTCACGCCCACGCCGTCAACGTATTCGACGATGATGTACCATGCGCGCCGTGACATCGGCGATAAAAAGGACGTCTTCGCGGAACATTCCATGCAGATGAAGCAGAGACAGAAGGACATCGTCACCGGTAACCGATAACGAACTTTCGGAGAGAACTTATACTGTTGCAACGATAACGTGGTATGTTCGCCGAGGCCTGCCAAAAAGCCATGAAGTTCACCAGACCCGTGATAACGTCGACTAGAACGTACGACGGGAACGTAACGTCATCGTGCGGCGCGTTCATCGTTCTCAACGAAGAAGGATGGATATTGACCGCGGGGCACATCTTCGATTCGTTCATGGCCTACAAGGACCAGAGCGTGAAAATAAAAGAACTCGAAGAACAAAATTCGTCGAAGATATTCGACCGCAACAGGCCGAAGGTGCGAATAGATCCCAAATGGATCACCAACCATTCGTTCTGGTGGGGCTGGGACGCCGCGAGGATGACCGATGTGTTCGTTGACCGCAAGATAGACGTCGCCGTCGGGAGATTGCAGCCATTTGAGAAGAAATGGATCTCCGAGTATCCTGTGATAAAAGATCCCGCGAACATGCGTCCGGGAACGAGCTTATGCAAACTGGGATTCCCGTTCACTAAGATAACGGCTACGTTCGACGAGAAAACAAGCAGCTTCAGGCTCGCGGACGGTACTTTACCGTTGCCGTTATTCCCGATCGAAGGTATCCATACGCGGAACATCGCATTGGGCAAGAGCGGCGACGGGAAGATAGACATTCTCTACGTGGAAACATCGTCCCCCGGCATCAGAGGGCAGTCCGGTGGTCCGATATTCGACAAGGACTGCAACATATGCGGCATACAATTAAAAACGAACCATATGCCCTTGGATTTCAAGCCGGAGGCGAACGTCGACGGCCGCAAGGTCATAGAAAGCCAGTTCCTTAACCTCGGGGTGGGATTGCACGCGAAAACGATAATCGATGTGCTCAAATCGAGAGATATTGAATTCCGCGAGGAAGGCGACGGCGGATACCGCATAATTTCGTAAAACGCGCCTATCCAATAAGGAGTTTCTAAGAGGTTTCTAGGGGAGATAACCTATCTTAAAAATTGTGGGGGATAGGTCAAATCCCCTATGAATCAGTATGATATTTATATTTAACTATCATAGTGTTACTGATGGATGTATCCTTCGCCTCATAATATAAAAAATTAGCCTGAAAATATCCAATCCGGCGCCTTCAGGCATGTTTTTATCCATACACGCGCTACCCGTGCGCATGGCGAAAGAATCGTGTCCGATCGAGTCCAGCAAAAAGCACATTGAGGCCGGAGATCATAGAACGGTACAGAAGATCAACATGAACGGATTCTTCTTCGAAGGTCCTTACGAACTGGACAAGGATGAACTGCCCGCGGAAGCGGGTGTATGCCTGGTGTGCACCGAATCCGGCTACGGTATAAAGGTGATGAGCATCGAGGACACGACGAACATACGCGACTGCATAAAAAAGAACAAGCGCAGAGAGTGCTGGAAGTGCGTCGCGGAAAAGGAATTCATTGATATTTACATAGCATTGATCAAAAGCAAAGAGGACCGCGCCAAGGCGGCCGAACGCGTTAGGACCGGACGCAAATACAAGCTTGCGTGCGAAGAATAAACGCAAATAAAAAGAAAGTTCGTTAAATGGTTTTTTGGGGGTTTCCCCCTTTGCGTTACGCTCAGACGATCCTGAAGTAAACGGTGACGGAACTTCCGGATCTGCCGAAAGTTATCGTCACGCTTCCTTCGCCCGCGTGCGTGTTCTCGCCGTACGAATACTCGAAATCCTCGCCGGCGGTGAGCAGTTTTCCGTTGAACTTCACCCACGGCACCGGCGTGATCTGCGATCCGTTGTTCTTAACGTCGGATATAACGCCGATCTCCAGTCCGCGCTTCCTCCAAAGGATGAGGCCGAACGCGATCAGAGCGAGCAGCGCCCCGACCGCCAGCGGTATCAGCCACAGGAAGGAGCATTTTCCTTCGGTGATGAACAGAACGCTTCCGCCTCCGGAGACGTCGTCGATCTCGGAGAACTTCAGATACAGGCTTAACGGACCCGTTACGTCGGATCCGAAGTCATACACGTTCAGGCGGTCGATCTCGGTGTGCCACGCGGCTTTGAAACCGTCCAAGGATATTACCATCGGGATCGTTGCGCCGCGTATCGGCGTTCCGATCAGGACCGATACCTTAGAGATCAGGTTGTTCTCGTGATCGTAGAACGAAACGTCCGCCCAAAGGCTCGCCACGTCGGCGAACGTTAGGTACAGATGCAGCGTTCCGATAACGTCCGCTCCGAAATCATAAACGTTGTAACGCTCCGATTCCGTGTACCACACCGCTTTGTAACCTTCCGGCGTTATTACCGCAGGGATCGTAGCGCCGCGAACCGGCGTCCCGATGAGCACGGAGACCGTTGATATTACGCTGTTGTCCGTATCGTGGAATATCACGTCAGCCCAAATGACCGGGATCTCCGTGAACTTCAGGTACAGATGCAGCGTTCCGATAACATCAGAACCGAAATCATAAACGTTGAGGCGTTCCGATTCGGTGTACCAGACGGCCTTGTAACCCTCGGTGAGCACCGTCATCGGGACGGTCGAACCGCGTATCGGCGTTCCGATGAGCACGGACGCCGTCTTAATGACACCGTCGTCCGTATCGTGGAATATCACGTCCGCCCATTCGTCGTCGATCTTCGTGTATTTTAGGTACAGATCTAGATCCCCTTCCGGAACGTTCGCGCTGAAATCGTATACGTTTATACGTTCGATCTCGGTGTACCATCTGTATTCGAAACCTGGGATGTTCATCACCAAAGGTATCTTGCCTTTGGGTATCGGCGTATCCGCATAGATCAGTATTTTTCCGACCTCCGCATCCGACGGGTCGTAGAAGGTGACGTTCGCCATCGGAGGCGACTTTCCGAATATCGGATAACCGTTGTTCACGCCTTCGGTTATGGTCCAGATGTGGTCGAAATCCCATCCGAGGACCGGTCCCGTAGGGCCGATCTCATAGACCGAGTTGCCCAGACGTATCTCATGGAGAGAGTATGCCAGCTCTGCCGACGTCTTGACGCCGGACCCCTTCGGGCCATCTCTCGGAGTTCCGTCGCTGTTGCCGTCAAGCGACAGGTCCGTACAGTTGACAAGCCGGTCCGACGCTACCGAATCGTTCTCTATCAGCGTTCCTTCGAGGAAGTAGCAGTTGTACACCGTCGCTTCCGTACCGAAGGCGATGATGCCGCGCGCATACGCCTCGGGACCGGTCGCCTTCAGCAGACCGGTGCTGTAACAGTTGGTAACCGTTACAGGCGTTGAAGAATGTCCGATTATACCTCCCGCATACGCTGCCGACGAATCGGATACGGCACTCATGTTCCCTGTGTTGTAACAATCCGTGATGCTGATCTCGGAACCGTACGCCGCGCTTCCTATTATGCCGCCCGATACCGCGCGGCTGTTCGAAGATTCGGAATACGTCCTGCCTGTGTTGTAGCACTGTTCAATGATCACGGAACCTCCGGCCACATTTCCGACTATACCTCCCAAATGGGATATCGGGATGCGGTTCTTATCGTCCGGGATGCTGTTTATGGTGCCGGTGTTGTAGCTGTTCTTTATTGTCAGCGTCCCTAACTCCAGACAGCCGACGAGCCCGCCTATGGACGATCCGAAGGTGGATGTCGCGTGCTGGGTGCCTCTGCTGTACGAATTCGTGATCTCCGCTCCCACGGCGCTGTAACCTATCAGACCGCCGGAATAACCGTTCGCGCCGCGCGTATCCATCCCGAGCGAGTTGTAACAGCCGCTCATCGTCACCTTTCCCAGCGCGAGACCAACGATCCCGCCCGTGTACGCCTGCATTCCCGACGCAGTGAATAGGGAACCGTTGAGCCTGTAACAGTTAATGATCTTGATGTCCGCGCCCGCGGCAACATAACCAACGATGCCCGCCGTGATCTCGACCGTCGCCCCTTTGAATGACCAGAAGTGGTTGTTGACGGATCCGAGATTCAATATTTCGGCCTCGCCGCCCACATATGCGAACAGGCTTGTGGATGACAGCTCTCCCGCACCGCTGAAGAATGTGACGTCTATTCCAGAGATAGAGAATCCGTTGCCGTCAAAGATCCCCGTAAAGGGGTTCAGCAGCGTCCCTATTCCCGAAAAGGAGCTCTTTTTGGTCACGAAGACGATGTTGTCGCTGAGATAATATTTACCGTTGGCAGGAAATGCCGGGTCAACGCCTATCTTAGTAAAATCGTCCTCGGTCGCAATTTCGATATATCCTCCGAGCGATTCGAAATACGAGGAGTCGTTCAGACCTCCAAGTCCCATATCCTCGTCGAAAGTTCCTTCGTCATTGTCATGAAGGAAGATCGACACCAGGGAAAGTGTCACCAGCAGCGACACCGCCGCCGCGCATAACATTTTTTTCCTCATTCCTTTTTTCCTCATACTGTCTGATGTTGTCATCGGAATATCAGAAATAGATATCTTATATATACTTTACTATCATTATGATATTGAATAACACAAATGGTAGTGTTATATGTCAATGGTCGCAATTTTTGATCATTTTTTCATGTTTTTTCTAATATTTTCAAAGTAGTTTAACAAATAATGCTGATAAAGGTATCACATTAATTAATATCAATCATTCAAAAAATATTATTATTAACAACGTTAATACGGTATCCGATCTAACTATTAACAATGTTAATAACATCGTATTTTTCACTAACTATATTATTTTATCATGTAACGCTATCACATTAACTTTTTAAAGTAATCTAATAATACCGAATATTAACAGCGTTACATAAAATAACAGGCTGTTTTAACACTGTTTATCCAACACCGAGGGAAAAACACGCAAAAATCGCTGAAAAGCGGCGATCCGCGCTTTATTTTCATTATATCTCTATATTGTTGTCCACGACGGTTACCCGAATATCAACTTGATTATGCCCAATTTTCACGAAAAACCATGGCAAAAAGTGAACTTTTTTTGAATACTAGCATATTTTATAGGCGTTTAGAGGCATTTCGCGCCGCACCCGCACAATGATCCCGAAAAACGCGTCCGCAGCGCCGTACCGGTGAGATCCCCGTACCCGTCTGAGGACCCGAGGCGACAATTATTAACAACGTTAATAGTAGTTTTTTCAATGTGCATTAAAAATATATCAAGTTAAGCAATATGCTTTACTAATTATAATGCTTCGAAAAAGTAAAAAAAATCGTAATCAACAATTGTTAATTACGATACGTAAAAAAATATTCTTACAAAGCGAAGGTCTCGCCCTTCGCGTCTTCCCTTACCGGCCTTACGTTAAGGAACGCTTTGGCGAGCCTGCTGCGCACTTCGCCCATATCGCGTATCGTTATCGTATGTTCTCCGGATAAATGATAACAGGCGATATCGGCTTCGAACGGCAGTATCGTCTTATCGTTCTCGATCGCGTTCTTGATCCTCGCCAGTCTTCTTTCTGATATTCCGTCGCGCTCGTACATATGCTCGCCCACGCGCCTGAGGAAATGGTCCAGATCCTCTTCCGAACGCACGTTACCGGCCGGATATAACGTTCCCATGACCTTTTCGGTGAGCATTGCATCTCCTTTTCCTCTGTCAAATAATGCTGCGAACATTCGTATCTCTGTTTCCGTAGCTTTCATGTCCTCTCTGTATTTATCGTCGGAGAATGAGTCCCGGGCGCGTTTTATCAATCCTCCGAGTCTTTCCCGGTCCCATAACGCCACTTTGCCGTCCGCGGCCTCGTAAGCCTGCTTTGTGAAGTAATTGTTCGTTACGACGACCGCGACATCGGCTTTGTAGTGATCTCTGCCTAGGTAAGCCTCCTGAACGGCTTTAATGCCTATTTTCGATTCCGAACGCTTGCATTGAATGGCGTATCTATCTTTATCCAACGCCGCCGTGATATCTACGCCGTAATCGCCCGAACTTTTTGTCACTTTCACTTTCTTGAAATCGTTCATTATCAAAAGATCGGCTACGTAGTGTTCGAAGGCCCTCCCTTTCATGGAGTCCACTTCGCTCACCAAGATCTTCTGCATCCTTTCCGATGCAGTCGGCCTCAGATCGCGTCTCATCGAGTAGAAACTGAACTTCAGCGATAACCATCTGTCCGGCCTGTCCGAGAACCAGAAGTATTCCGCTGCCGCTCTTGAAACAATACCGCCGGCCAGCACCATGCCGGAGGCCATCGACGAGGTGCTCTGTATCGATATCACCAGCGCCGCGGTGATCGATATGAACATTATCTCGAACGATATAGGATCGATGTTCAGTACCGTTCTTCTTAACGTTAACGTAGAAAGATCGGCAATTTTGTCGTATATCCTTTTCTGCATTATTATCCTGGTTCCGACGAAAATAGGTATAATAAGCAACGAAAAGGGCTTAGAAATCATGTATAACACCGGAATTAGCACTAAAAGCGCCAATCCCGCGATTATATCAATTAGCAGTACATCCCTTCTGCGCATATGCATCCCGGGCACTTTATGAGGTTAGGTATTTAAAATACTTTTCTCAGTTCGAGACCATTGCGAACACCGCTACGGTAGCTGCGGTAAGAAGGAACATTATCGCGATCAATATCACAATGAGCTTGTTCCTGCGGTCCTGCCTTTTTGTCATCACAGGGTCATCGGATGCCTCGGATATAAAGATAGGGCATTCCCGAACGGTAACGATATTATTCTTATTAAGCAGAGAATAAGTAAAAGTGAGTAAAGGGTTTTATTGATCGCTCGGTAAACTTATTCAGAATACCGGTGCTTTCTGCGTAGCGAGCGCGACCGCCATGTACGTTGCAACTATGAACGATAAGAGTCCAAAGATGCCGAATACTAAGCAGTATGCGCCTGCCTCTCCGCCCGAGTTAACTGCGAATGCAAATCCTATGAAGAGGAAGAGCAACGCAACGAGGAAGAGCAGTATGACCAGGAGCTTCGGTGCACCGATGAGCAGCGCAACGATTGCGTAGATTATGAAGAAGAACGCAATTATTGCGAAGAGCAACGGCTCGCCGTTCATGAGGACGCCCGCACCGAAGAGTGCGACCGCTATGAATGCGAACAGTGCGACTGCGAATGCATTTCCAGCTTTACCAGCCATGTACGCGAAGATCAATATTATAAATGCAACAGGGAGAACGAGCACATTTGCCGCATCGAGCAGCGCAGATACTCCGAATCCCTCGTTGAACATTTGGATTCCAGCTATGCCGAACACCAATGTTATGAAGCCTATCAAGAACAGGCCCGCAACCGTTGGGTCGACGCGATTTTCTGCCATTTTAATCAAACCTCCATTGCATAACGTAAAGTTACGCAACTTAGGGGCGTATTCTACTTTGAAAGTATATATAATAATCGTTTGAAATAACGCATTAATTTTGTAAACGGCGACAAATAACTACGCTCATGTGTTTATGATGAACCAGACGTGTTTTTTTGATATTTAGACAACAGTCGGTAAACACTGCGCGTCCTTTATAAGCGAGGTCCGCCTTTTGCTGGGATCTCGGACCTTCGAAACCATCAATAATTGAACGTTATTGAACTCATTTTCTGTTACGGCGCAGGATGCGTTGTGATGGATGTATATTCCGTCCCATCTCATGTATCCTGCGTAGATCGGGTTGTGAAGTATATTCCTCAGATTGAATTTGTTCCAAGGATTCTGTTTCCGGGTGAGAGTTCCTTTGCGATTGAGATCGTAGCAGATCTCGTCCATTGTCATCCCGGAAGCGTAATTTTTGAAAATATCCTTGACTATGTCAAGCTCTTCATCTCTGGTAACAAGCTGGCCTTTGTGGACGGCGTAACCAAAAGGAGTGGTAAAACCCATTATTTCGCCCTTTGAGGTCTTCGCTTTCTCCTCCATGGCGAAATATGTTCTTTCGCCGATAAGATCGCTCTCTAGTTGAGCGATCCTTTGGATTATGTCCAAAAAGAACGCTCCCATGGCCGTTTTCGTCTCCAGCATATCCGTAATCGAGATGAATTCTTTGTTGTTTTTCTGCAGAATGTCCATCATTGCCATGAAATTTCGGCTGTTTCTATGGATACGATCCATTTTCACTACCGCGATGGCATCCCATTCCCTGATATGGGACATCATCTCCGCATATGCGGGACGCTGAACATTTCTTCCTGAAAATCCTTCGTCCACGTATTCTTTGAAAATTGTATGCGTTTCGTTATCGTTGTCGGGGTTGTCAACGTATGCGCGCAGCATTTCCAGCTGCGCTTCCAGAGAATAACCTTCCGTTGCCTGGTCTTCGGTGGAAACTCTGGCGTAGAGTGCTATCTTCATCTGATTACTTCGCGTCAGTTATGGACGAGAGCGGCAACTTCATCCTTTCTCGTGATGCCGTTCCATTTCAGCTGCCCCGAATACAGCGGATTCTTCAGTATGCCGTCAATTGACTGGCGGTTCCACGAACCGCCCTTCTTCGCAGGTATATGAGCGTCGTTCAGCGTTCTCGCGATCTCGCTCACTGACAACTTCTTCATGTATAAGTTGTAGATCGCCCGGACCGTCAACGCTTCGTCCAAATTAATTTTCAAATTGCCGTCCTCAAACGAATAACCATAGGGATGCCCAGACCCAAGCGTCCCCGTCCCGTGCTTTGCCTTTCGCGTCATTCCCATCAACACCCTTTCGCCTATCTGTTCGCTCTCCAATTGAGCGATCCTTTGCATCAGGTCCATCACAAAACGGCCCATGGCCGCTTTTGTGTTGAACTTCTCGTGGACGGAACAGAACTCTTTGTTGTTTTCACTCAAAGTGTTCATCATCAGTGCGAAATTCATGCTGTTGCGGTGTATGCGGTCCATCTTCAGAACAAGTAAGATATCCCATTCGTCCATCGAGTCCATCATCTTTTTGTATTCCGGCCGATCGGTGGTGCGTCCCGAATATCCGTCGTCGATGAATCTGCCCACAGGCGTGTAATTCCACATTTTGCAATGTGCCTCAAGCTTCTTCATCTGCGCGTCGAGAGAGAATCCCTCTCTGGCTTGGTCCTCAGTTGACACTCTAGCATATAGCGCTGCTCGCATCGTGCATCCATCCCAATTACCTATATGCACTGCGTATATATAAAACTGACAGACAATTGTCAGACAAATCCTGCGCCATCTTAATTATAAGACTAGCGCACCCAAGCCAGCACTTGGGGATCGGAACGTTTCGACGGTTCCGGGAACTCTGATTTAGGATATCCTAATATTATCGTCGCCAGTAATTTGTGGTCGTTCGGTATCTTGCATTCCTTCAAGAAAGTTTTATTATTTCCGAGCCCCGCGGCGAGCCCGATCCAGCACGTTCCGATGCCTAACGAACGCGCCGCAAGCATTATGTTACCGGCTGCCAAGGAAGCGTCCTCAACGCCCGTTAGTATGCCAGGAGCGCCGAAGATGAATATCGCCGCCGGCGCGTCATAGAATATGCTGTACGCTTCGTTCTTAAGGTTCGCTTCAAGACCAGGATTGGATATGCCCCATTCAGCCATGAGCTTAAGATACTCCGCCTTTCCGATCTTCGAATATTCCTGAAGTTTTTCCGTGTTCGTTACGACCATGAACCTCAGCTTCTGCAGATTCATTCCGTTAGCCGCTTGAAAACCCGCTTTG
>Ga0209628_10001655_pt1 | contig 14641 bp, 12 predicted proteins | sample TergutCu122P4_FD_187285 | JGI IMG/M metagenome (GOLD analysis project Ga0209628, IMG submission 187285) | Cubitermes ugandensis P4 segment gut microbial communities from Kakamega Forest, Kenya - Cu122 P4 (SPAdes) (version 2) | ecosystem: Host-associated > Arthropoda: Insects > Digestive system...
TGAAAATCTGATTTTTCATATCCTCGTAAGAACTCGGTTGCTGCAACATTTCGTGAACCTCCACGACTTCTTCCAACCTCCTCTTTTTGTGATAATCGTTGAGAGTGGTTGTCGAATTTGTTTCTTCTACCATCTTCAAAACCTCTTCTAATCCTTCCTTCGTTACAAATTCCATTTTTTTCTTGATGATTATGGTTATCTGACATTTTTCATTATCATTATTGTGGCAAAGTTACGTTTTTTTTGAAAAGATACATTTCAACCGGGTTTATTTTTTCAGTGCGTAAGTTTTGTTCGCTGGTTCTCTGTGTCTTATCAATATAACTTCGCGTCTACTCTGCGCATCTCTGCGTATTTATTGCGATTATAACGAATGCCGCGATGCTTACTTCACCTGCATGGACCAGTTTTGCGCGAACCTGGACGATACTTACCGCCGGTGCGTCTGCTCTGAGCGCTTGGACAAAATCCGCGCCGATGAAAGAAAGCTGAAACAAACCGGCGAACAGCTGAAAGACTTTGCCGAATATAATATCGACGCTATTTCCAAAACGGGCAAGGAAGTCGCGGCAATGCTGAAAGCGACCGCCGGCGAATACGCCGCAGCGGCTGCGAAAAAGTTCGACAAATCGGACAGCAACAAGACACTGGACGGTATTTCTGCGGTTCTGGCGGGCGCAAAGACCAAGGCTTTGTCTACGGCGGGCACGTTGGACATCGCCGGCGACATAAACCAGATTTGGGCGACCAGCGATCTGGCGGGCGCGGCGGACATCGCGACATTGGACGGGGCGAAACTGTACGCCCAAGTACACGAACAATGCAAGGAAATGGCGGCCCCGTCATGTTCCCGCCCTGCGACGTTGAACATGGTCGTATCGGCGTATGGCATGTACATAGTGCAAGACTGCAATACAATCGCGGCGCGGCTGGAATCAAACCGGCTGGCGGCCCAAGCGTCGGTACGCCAAGCCGACCGGGCGATGGGCGCGGCGCGGCTGCAAACTTATACTGCGCATAATTCCGCAGAAATCAACGCATGCATCGCCCAAGTCAGAATCGACATAACTCACCCAAGTGCATGCGGGCCGGAATTCGTGCACTGTCTGGACGCGACGGGGCTGTATCTGGATTATACGACGGGCGCGCCGCTTTATACCACGAACTTTTTCAAACTTGAAAACTTGATTTCGCTGGACGGAAATGTTTTGTTGAACAACCAGAACAACCTTTTTATAAATCTTTTGGAAAAAAAGAAAGAAAGCGCGAAGCGCGGGCTTGATACATGCCGCGATATCGCCGCCAGCGTCTGGGATGAATTCAAGCGTCAGGCATTGGTCGAAATTTATCAGGGTCAGCAAAAGCGCATTCGCCAGGTAAAGGACGAATGCGTGGCCGTTTTGAACAAATGCTATGACGAGCAGTTGAAGAACCTGAAAGACTTCAGCAACCAGGCGGAGTTCTTTCTGCTGGGCCAGCGGGTAGAGCTGTCCGAAGAATTATGCCGGATAAAGCTGGACACGTGCAGCAACCTTTACGGCGGCGGGGCCCAGGGACTGGCAGAGCTGCAGAGTATGATGCACAACATCGGGACTTCGCGCATATCGGATAATTGCAAGGTATCGCTGACGGATTTCGCAAAGCAGCTGTGCAGCCCGTCGGCCAGCGACATAGGACATTCATGGCCTTTCGATTGCCGCATGTATTCGCCGGGTCAGTTGACATACATGCAAAACACACCGATTAAACCCTAACTCCGCATACTTTTACGTAATATGTTCCATTTTCAATTTTCTCATAATTCCGGCTGTTTTTTCTATGATTTCTGCTCTTTGCCAAATGTCGTTAATTTTAACCATTTTCACCTCATTCAGGAATAATAAAAAATCTGCTGGTGAATATTCTTTATTCAGATCATGTTCTTTTAGCAGGTTTAGGAGTATATAATACCACTTCAGTGCTATCAAATTGACAAACATCCATCCTTCAAGCGTTGTTTGATTCTGCATGTAAGTATGGTCAGCCTCTACTACATTTTTCAAGGCATCAATCATTGTTTCCACTTGGCCGCGTATTTTATAGCGTGTATAAATCTCGTGTGCCGATTTTCCGATGTTTCCAATAATTGATAACGTTCCAAAAGTATGTTGTTTGTCGTGATATTTTTCAATGGTATAATTTGCTACTTTGTTATCTACTCGTTTCAAAAAATCTTTTTCTTCTTGATAGCGAAGTTCTTCATCTAAAAAAAGTACAACCGATTTGTTTTCGTCCACTTCAATATTGTAATGCCAAATATGTCTTTCCTGATAGATGAAAAAATTATCGAACTGACGCTTGTCGCCTGATTTTACCTTTTGATAATCGATAAAACTACTGTCACGAGGCAGTGGGATGATAAATTTCAAACCCTCCTTTTCAAGGGTTTCAATATTTTTTTTTGAAGCAAAACCCTTGTCGATGATAACGGTGACGTCTTTCACGCCACTTTCCTGTAAACATATTTTGAAGGCGCTCACGTCTTTGATATTACCCGGCAAAAGTCTGTAATAAATTGGCGCCTGTTGATTGACTGAAAAAATAAACATCAAGTTGATCATATCGTCATAAGTACCGAATTTGCTTTGGCTGAATTTTGGGAGTTCCATTTGCTCCGAGCGGCTAAAGATATCAGTACCGTCAAATAAAACACAGTCATTGGGTGATTTGAACCAGCGACAAAATTCTACGATTTTATTTCGCGATTGTCCCAGGTCTCGCAAAAAACGGCTAAGCGACCTGGATGTCAAGTCCAAATTGGGATACTGTTCTGAAAGGTAACTGTTTGAATAATGAAACAGCATGTTTTTCAGGGGCGACTGATGAACTAACCTGCCGTATGCCAGAGCAATCAACAGTTGCCAACAATCAGGAAAAACCTTTTTGAGTGCAAGAACTGTTTCAGTGAAAAGATGTTCAATAGCGGCTGTTATTCCGTATTCTTTTACCTGAATTCTCTCAAATCGGGTTTGTTGTTTTCGCAATCGATTTTTATCCGATTCCAAAAAACCATCTGCCTCGGTTATTTTTCCGATCAGTTTGCCGGTTATTTTTTTAGACCGTTTTTTTTCGGGATTCCATTTGCTGGTTACCTCATACAAATAGTAATTCCCGCTAATACAGCGCAACTCTGTTCCTTTGCGCTTATGCGCCAATGCCCACGATGGATGGGTAATTTTTTGTATATCTGCCATATAACACAATAATATTACGTAAATACGTAATTGCAAAAATACAAAAAAAATTTAATATACAAGTAATAGCAACATTTTTATTGAATTATTACGAAAAAAATTTGCGGAGTTAGGGTTTAAATGTAAATTTCAAATGGCGTTATTCGGTAAATGGAATTCAGTGACAGATTTCTACAAAAATCTATTTACAGCCATGGCGTTGAATGATTTGTTTGAAACCTTTCCCCTTGAAAAACGTATAAAGCAAAGTGAAATTTAATAAATAAGAAAAAAAATGAAACTCATATTAGCAATTGTTGGTTTGGTCTGTCTGGGTCTCGGATACGGGATATTTTCTTTGATAATAAGACCGTCAATGGACGCCAAAAAAATTCTTGAAAACGGCGTTGAAACGACGGCAACCCTCATTGACATCGGCAGCAGTATGTCAGGATCGGAAACATACTATTGGCTCAAATTTTCGTTTGTCAATTCAGAAGGAGAAACAATCACTTGCAAAACCAAAAGTCTGTATCCGAACTCGTTCATTACAGAATCAAGAATAGCCGGACATACTCCCAATAGCAAGTTCGAATTGACCGGAGAACCCGTTCAGGTGAAATACATTGGCGAGAAAGCGGTTCTGAAAGAATATATCCCGAAAGAAGACAAAGAGTGGACAAATTGGCTGGCACCCGGCTTTTTTGGGGCAATCGGAGCGCTGATACTGTTAGGATTGGCATTGGGACCTGTTATCGGGATGTTTCCTGTTGTGCAACAAATCATTGCATTTTTGGGACTGGTATTTGTTGGTTTCGTTTTTGCTGGCATCGGGGCAGGCGTTTATTTGTGGGTACTCAAACCGCCTATGGATGCCGCGAAAATTCTTAAAAACGGCGCCGAAACAACAGCAAATGTCGTAGAAGTTATTGACAGCAAAATCTCAACAACCACAACAACATCATCAGGCTCTTCCAAGGAAATAATATCTAACAGATTATATCGCCTCACGCTCGCTTTTGTAAACTCAAAGGGCGAAGAAGTAATACACAAAACCGGAAGCATTTACACCGGAAGTTTCATCAAAAACCTGAAAATAGCCGAAAACGAAACGGCACAAGTGATGTATGTAGGCAACAAAGCGATTGTAAAAGGCTATGAGCCTGAAAGTAACGATGGCTGGTTATGGATTTTCCCGATTGTTTTCGGCGCGATAGGCGTTGCAATATGGCTAACGATGGCATGGGGGATTGTAAAAGCAACAAACGATTCTATCATAAAAAAACACGGTGTCGAAACCACGGGTATCTACTTGAGACACGAGGAAATAAAATATCACAAAAAAGAAGTCGAAACCGAAGCGCCTGCTTGCAACATCTATTTTACTTTCGAAAACCAACACGGCGAAACTGTTGAAGTCCAAACAGGTTATCTTTCTTATCACGTTCACGAGGCGGAGGCATTGGCAGCAATGCGAACATTTCCAATCAAATACAAAGGCAAAAAGGCGATTATTATGGTTGATAAAAAGGAACTGGTTAAAACATAAAAATGAACCGGTATGCATGATAATTGAAATATATATTGTATTTTTGCAGTGGAATTTTTTGGTAAAATAAACGGTAATATGAAAAATAAAAGAAGAATTTACATGGTAATTCTTTTCTGTACAGTGATTTCTACGATGATGTCGTATGCAGAAAACAAAACATATAGTGATTATCAGGGTTTTTATGTGAACGGTACAAAGATATACGACGGCAACGGCGCTATTTTTAAACCAGTCGGGTGTAACACGCTGTTTATGTATTGGGACAAAGGAGGAGAAAAAACAATATCCGGAATGGGGAAGACAAGCGCTAATTGTGTACGTATGTTCTGGGCTACTGACAGTAATGTTCCGGTAAGTGATTTGGAGGATGCTATTCGCAGTGCGGTAGACAACCAGTTGGCGGTCATTGTGGGTATATGGGATGCTACAGGTAAATGGAATCATCTGCACCGGTGTGTTGATTATTGGTTGAGGGATGATGTAAAGGCTGTTGTTCAGAAATACGAAAAATATTTCATGTTGAACATCGCCAATGAAGCCGGCGACGAGACCATACCCGAAGAAGATTTTGAAAAAAAGTACATTGAAGTTGTAAAGAAACTTCGTGACGCAGGTTACCGGGTTCCTCTAATGATTGACCCTGCCAATTGGGGTCGTGATGAACGTTATATCCTCAATTGCGGAGAGAAAATTCTGGCGTCTGACCCGCTGAAGAATATCATATTCAGTTGGCATCCCTGGGATATTAACCAGCCAAGAAGCAGATATACAAATGCGATACGGGCGTCAATAGAAAAAAATCTGTGCATGATAGTAGGCGAGTTTTCCCATCTGGGCGCTAATTATGAAGGCCCTCTGGATTGGCGGCCTTTGGTGGAGGAATGTAACCGGTACGATATCGGATGGCTGCCATGGGCATGGTGTCTGGCGGGCGACAAACATAATATTGTTGAGAACTTCGATTTAGAACAAATTACCCTGTGGGGTAAACAGGTCTTGTTCGAAATGGAACAGGTATCGGCTAAAGCCAGTATATTCAAAAAATAATCGATTATCAATAAAAAGAAACGGTATGCATTATAATTGAAATATATATTGTATTTTTGCAGTGGATATTAATTTTTTAAATTGAACAAAATGGCAACTTTTAGATTTACAGCAGGCCCTTGGAACATTCACGAAGGGCATGAAACATTCGGGCCGGGCATACGGCCAGCAATATCTTTCGAAGAAAAGATAGTAAAGTTCAAGGAAATTGGCCTTGACGGCGTGCAATTCCACGATGACGACGCGGTGCCAGACATGAACAATATGAGCGAAAAAGCCATAGTGGATTATGCAACCGACGTCAAAGCGTTACTCGATAAAACGGGACTGTTTGCAGAGTTCGTTGCACCCAGGCTCTGGTTTGATAAACGCACAAACGACGGCGCCTATACAGCAAGCCTTGACGAAGATTATGACTTTGCCATCTGGCGTTCGCTTAGATCGATTGATATAGCGCGGGCGCTGGGGACGAACAAGATCCAACTCTGGTACGCGCGTGAAGGATCGCTTTGCGCCGAGGGTAAGAACCCTGTTGAAAAAGTCAAAAAAATGCGTGACGCTATCAATACCATGCTTGAATACGATCCCGGCATATTGATACTGATTGAACCAAAACCCAATGAGCCAATTGATAGAAGTTATGCAGGAACAGCAGGACATGGGCTGGCGCTCGCCGCGCAAACCATTGATCCCTCGCGTGTAGGGCTTTGTATTGAAAGCGCCCATTCGATCATGGCCGGGCTTGATCCGGCAAACGATATGGCTTTTGCTCTTGCATGGAATAAACTGTGGGGCGTCCATCTCAACGACCAAAACGGAATCCGTTATGATCAGGACAAGACCTTTGGCGTAGAAAATATCAGAATGGCTTTCAATCAGGTCAAAATTCTGTACGAAAATAATTTCGGCGATCTCGGCAATTTCGAGTGTGTAGGTCTCGACGTCAAAGCGATGCGCACGCAGCCTGTCAGCGATTGCTACCGCCATCTGATCAACAGCAAGGCCATTTTCCTGAAACTGCTTGAAAAAGTCAAAAAATTCGATTATGATTTCCAGCGCAAATGCGTTGCCGGGCAGAACTTTGAAAAATTAGAAATGTATGTGATTGACCTTCTAATGGGATATATTTAATGAAAATTTTTAAACTCAACCTCGTCGTCATAGTGGCGGCGATGAGTCTCACCGGCGTAGTTAATACAGCTACTGCCCAAAGTAGAACAGTAAAGATCAATAAAAACTCTTCCGGCGGTTTTGAATTGCTGGTAGACGGGAAACCTGTATTTATCAAAGGGGCGGTAGGAAATGATGGCATTGAACTGGTAAAAAAATATGGAGGCAACGCGATCCGTTCTACTTATCGTAAACAACGGTTAGACGAAGCGCACGCTTTGGGTTTGATGGCATTGGTCAATCTTCCGGTTGCATCACAAAGAGACGGTTTCGATTATGATAATGCCGAGGCTGTGAAAGCACAGCATGACAGGGTAATCAATATTGTTCGCGAAACGAAGGATCATCCTGTTGTATTGATGTGGGCGCTGGGGAATGAACTGGATCATGTTCCGCAGGAAGTATATGAGCCTAATAAAATCTACTACAACATGAAAGTATGGGATGCCGTGAATGATCTGGCAAAGGCGATTCACGCAATAGACCCCGATCATCCCGTAATGACCGTAGTAGGATCAATTACCCAGCACAAAATCAATGCGTTGAATGATCAATGCCCTGATCTCGATTTATTGGGAGTAAACGAATACGGGGATTTGCTAAAAATACCGGGCTGGTTACGGGAGTGGGGTTGGAAGCGCCCGTATCAGGTTACCGAATGGGGGCCAACCGGCTTCTGGCAAACACGAAGAACACCCTGGGGATACCATATCGAAGAAACCAGCAGCGAGAAAGCCGACAAGTATAAAGAACGTTATGAGGGAACCATACTTGCCGATAAGGAAATGTGTCTGGGCTCTTATGTTTTTCTGTGGCGGCAGCATCAGGAATATACGCATACCTGGTTTGGCATGTTTGATAAAGAATGGCGCGAAACGGAAGCCGTGGACGTCATGCGCTACGTGTGGACAGGGGAATGGCCGAAAAACCGCGCACCCCGGGTAAATTCAATGACCATAAACGGCAAAACAGCGCATGACTTTGTGACCCTTGTTCCGGGTTCGATAGCCCATGCAAAGGTGGAAATGGTGGATCCTGACGAAAATGACATCATCACGTATGAATGGGAATTGCTTCGGGAGCAGAAAAGTTTTGGATATGGCGGCGGTGGTGAAAAAAAACCGGAAGCGATAGATTGTTCGTTCAAAATAATGTCTGACGGTACAGTCAGTTTTACTGCGCCATTAGAAGAGGGGGCTTACAGATTGTTTGTGGCCGGATATGATAAGGGAAATCATGTGGCAACGGCAAATATCCCTTTTTATGCAGGTAAAGTTGTCAAACAGTAAACAAAACAGATTGTATTTATACTAAAATCATAATTATAAAAATCAACGTGAAGAGATTTTTTATGTCCATCATTTTCCTGGGTGCTTTTTTAACCAGTCAAGCACAACAGGAAGACCTTTCGGTCAACAGTTTCTGGACATACAACGGCGATATGACCAATGCGTTGTATGAACATATATGCTCCCATGCGTTTGCCCAAATCAAAGAACGCTGGTCGTTTGTTGGCAGGTTGAAAACTAAAGAGGAATGGTTGAATCGTCAAGCCGAAATCAAAAAAATAATGGCAGAAGCAGTTGGCGAATTTCCGGCAAAGACACCTTTAAATCCTGTTATTACAGGAACGCTGAAAAAAGATGGTTTCACTGTTGAAAAATTGTATTTCGAATCGAGACCGGGATATTATGTTACGGCAGCATTATTTTTGCCCAATACCCGAAAAGGAAAATTGCCGGCTATTCTTTATTGTTGTGGACATACCAACGATGGTTTCAAGGGTTATCAGAAGGCTGTTTTGAACCTTGTGAAAAAGGGATTCATTGTTTTGGCTTTTGACCCGGTTGGACAGGGTGAACGGATTCAATATTTCGATTCAGATGGAAAACAAATCTTTGATCCCTGTTTTGAACATTCCTACCCTGGAACTCAATCGTTTGTATCCGGACTTCCGCCGGCAAATTACTTTATTTGGGACGGGATTCGTGCTATCGATTATTTAATTAGCCGGAAAGAGGTCGATCCCGCACGTATCGGTATTACCGGACGGTCGGGCGGAGGAACGCAAACCGCATATATTGCAGCTATGGACGACAGGATTGTAGCCGCCGCTCCGGAATGTTACATCACGTCATTCGACAAATTATTGCGCTCCATGGGACCTCAGGATGCAGAACAAAACCTGATGTATTCTCTGAAAAAAGGCTTTGATATGAGCGATTTGATTGAGATCAGGGCGCCCAAACCAACGCTTATGGTACTCACCACCCGTGATATTTTCAGTATTCAGGGCGCTCGTGATGTGTTCAGTGAAGCACAAAATGCCTGGGCTGCTTTTGGTGTTCCCGAAAATATGAGCAAGGTGGAAGATGACGCCGGACATGCTTCCACGCTCAAAAACAGGGAAGCCACACATGCCTTTTTTCAGAAATATCTGAATAACCCCGGTGATCCAAAAGACGAAACAATCGAGTTGATAGATGAAAAAGAACTTCAGGTGACGCCTACCGGACAGATGCTGACAAGCTTGAAATCTGAAACGCTTTTTAGCTTGAATGTAAAATATACGGAGGGCGTATTGAAAAAACTGCAATTGGAAAAACAGAACAACGCTGATTTTTATAATGACATTGTTCAGAAGGCAAAAACGCTGTCAGGATATACAAAACCATCGTTATCAAGAGATTATGTATTTTCTGGACGTTTGTGGCGCGATAATTGTTCTATCGAAAAATACCTGTTAAAAGGCGCTGGCGATTATTATATTCCCGTTTTGCAGCTATCCACTGAAAAGAATAATGGAAAAACGGTTTTATTGCTTGATGACCAGGGTAAAGAATCAGCAGCAGCTAAAAGTGGTTTAGCCGAAAAGCTGGCGCAAAAGGGCTACCGTGTAATTGTGCCCGATCTGAGTGGTTTTGGCGAATTAAGCGGAGGATATTCCAGCGGAGATGCAATAATTCAGAACGTACCTTTGAATATTTGGTATGCAGGTATTTTGACCCACAAAAGTCCATTAGCGATAAGGGTGGAAGAAATAAAAATTATTGTAGAAAACCTCACCCCCATCCCCTCTCCACAGGAGAGGGGCCTTACTCCCCTCTCCTGTGGAGAGGGGATGGGGGTGAGGTCTTTGACAGGTATAGCCTGCGGAGTATTATCTTCCGATCTGCTTCATGCTGCCCTTATCAATCAGGAATTTGATCAAATAGCATTGATCAATCCGTTATATTCTTATAAATCAATCGTCCAGGAAAAAAACTACCATCCCAAATACGTGATGTCCACCTTGCCCGGCATTATTGGAAAATATGATCTGCCCGATCTGGTTACTGCGCTTTCACCCATGAGAATTTGCATGATAAATCCGGTAAATTCTCTTGATCAAATGATTGATAACAGTGTATTCGATCAGGAATATATGTATGCAAAGAAAAAATATGGCGATTCACAAAATTTTGCAGCCGGTATTATGGTACAGGATGTATTTGGAAACTTAAATAAATGGATTGATTAATGTCTTCACAGCAAAACAGTAACCTGTTCATTTATGTAATCCTGGTTTTAGCCATGTTTTTTTGGGGCGCTTCCTTTATATTTACCTCAATTGTTTTGGAAACGTTAGACCCAATTTCTATTGTTTTTATCCGTATTCTGATATCTGCCGTATTGTTGTGGATGATCGTCGCTATCTTTTTCAGGAAGGAAAAAATCCCTTCTTCCCTATTCAAATGGATAGCCGTTTTGGCGCTTTTTCAGCCTTTTATCTATTTTATTTGCGAAACTTACGGCTTGCAGCGCGTTAGTCCTGTTGTTACCTCCCTGATTATTTCTACAATTCCAGTTTTTACCGCAATCGTTATGAGCATGTTTTTCAGAGCAAAACTTACGGCGATAAATTTTACAGGAATATTCATTTCATTATCAGGAGTGGTTTTGATGATCGTTGGGAAAGATATGCAAATAGATGTTGATCCTATGGGCATTATATTGTTATTCGTAGCAGTTTTTGCTGCTGTCGGTTACGGAATTTTGCTGAATAAATTATCAACAAACGTTCATCCGGTATGGCTGATCGCTGTTCAAAACACAATTGCAGTCATATATTTTCTTCCGCTTTTTCTTGCGTTGAGAGAATCACCGAATTTTGATCACGCCACCGTTTTCAGTTTCTTAACGCCTCAGTGGGAAATGTGGACTTGTATATTGACATTATCCATATTTTGCTCTTCTTTGGCTTTTATTTTCTTTACAATAGCCGTCGGGAAAATTGGAGTTGCCCGCAGTGCGGTTTTTTCGAATCTTACACCCATTTTTACCGCCATTACTTCTTTTTTCATCCTGGGAGAACACTTAGCCAATTCCAAAATTATTGGAATATTTATCGTGATCTTTGGATTGATACTTACTCAACGAAAAAAAGCAGAATAATGTTTCTTCATTTCACAACTTCCAACCATTGTGATACGGTTGCCGTAAAAGAGAATCCGCTGCTGCATCGTTGGTGATACGGACATTCTGCGGATCGTAGGCGATGCGTTTACCTGTTCGCAGGGCAATATCACCGAGTAGAACAAATTCCGTAAGCACACCTCCGATACCGAAATGACATCCGGCCGGTTCGCCACCTTTGCAGGCTACATACCATTCTTCCCAAGTGTTTCCACGACGTTTCAATGTAGCGGGAATCGTTTTTGCTTTGGCTTCCAGTTCGGTGTTGAGGATGCGATCGCCCAGCATCTTACCTTTCGTTCCGATGTACAAAATACTTTCATCCGGCAGTTCCTGGTCGCCCATTTCCGCAGGATGGGGAGGCTTGAGACCGCCATCGTACCAGACTACCCGAACAGGGGGAAAACCTTCGCGGGCTGGATAATCGTAGGTCACAATGGAGGCAAGCGGGAAGGATTCCTCATACTGACGCGAAGAACTGGCGGATACGGATATGGGGTAGCCGAGTTTGAGTGCGCGGTAGGGGGTATTGAGGTAATGACAGCCCATGTCGCCGAGTGCGCCCGTGCCGAAATCCCACCAGCCGCGATGGTTGAAGGGATGATAGACTTTGCGTCCACCCCAGTTTTTGGGAGGCATGTCGGGAATGGGGTTGCCATCAGGCCAGTTGTCCTTGAACGGACGCATGGGGGCAGGACCGATCCACAGGTTCCAGTCGAGTGTGGCGGGAACGGGATCTTCGCCGTCGGGACGTGCAGGCATTCCCTGCGGCCAAACGGGACGGTAAGACCAGACGTGTACTTCAGTCACATCACCCAGAATCCCTGACTGGATGCGTTCCGTAATGCGGCAACCCCAATCGCTGGTGTTGGGCTGCGCGGTAACCTGTGTGGCGACGCCAGACGCTTTTGCCGCTGCCATCACTGCTCGGGCTTCCTCAACGGTGCGCGTGAGGGGCTTGACGGTGCAAACATGTTTTTTGGCGCGCAGTGCAGCAAGTGTAATGATGGCATGTGTGTGGTCGGGGGTCCCGCAATACACCGCGTCAATCTTGTCCTTTTCCGTCGAAAGCAGGTCGCGGAAATCCCGGTAACGCCGTGCCTGGGGGAAGAGGTCATAAGTTTTCTTGGCGTGGACATCGTCAACGTCGCAGAGCGCAACGACCTCGAACCCGTTTGCAGCGCAGGATTTGATCTGGTCATTTCCGACTCCCCCAATGCCGATACCCGCAAGCGTAATCCGGTCGCTGGGTGGTGTGTAACCCTCGCCTCCCAGCACATTGCGCGGTACGAGGTTAAAAGCGAAAACCGAAGCCGCTGATGCCTTCAAAAACGAGCGGCGGTTGAATGTTGATGTTGTATCTTTTTCTATACGATTCATATTTATTTGGTTTATTTCTGATTTTCTTGTTGTATTTCGGTTATTTGTTCGTGAGTTAAGCCTGTATATTTGCTAATGATTTCAATGGACATTCCATCTTCTAACATTTTCAATGCTGATGCAACGGCTTTTTTGTGTTCGCCTTTTGCTTCGCCTCTGATTTCGCCTCTGATTTCGCCTTCTAACTGTGCGGTGGTAATTGCACTGTCGCTAAGAAGTTTTGCATCAATATCCCGCAAATAGGCTTCCTGCTCTTCGGGGGTAAGGTTATCAAAAAGCAATACTTCCTTTGCCTTATCGAGTCCTTGCGCTGTGAAATGATCTTCTATCCGGTTATTTTTGAGGTAGTATATCCATTCGTCCAAACTGTCTTTTGCCACATCGTTAAAACCTCTTACCGAAATGATGTAATATTCAGGATATATTTCGCCCACAACAGTTTTGCTGTATAGCTTTTGTTGCGCGGCGGTGAGTTGCAATTCGTTTTTCGTATGTAAGCCTTTGAAGTTGGTAAAGCCGTGATATACATAATCGTCGCCGTCAAGCCCGAAATGTACGATGTTTACAGAATACGCTTTGCGCACTTTGTCATATTTGTCGCCTGTCGCCATATAATTCGTAATGACTTTGCTTACACCAAAGAGCATCCTGTGGTAGTACTCTGCAACACTGTCGAATTGCAGTTCGACGATAATTATTTCCTTTTCGTCGGCTTCCACCAAAATATCCACTCTGTTGGTCTTATCGTCTTTGTCCGTTGGGGTTCCTTCGCTTTCGCCTATATGATTGATAATGATTTTACGGCGCAGCAATTCGCTCAAAAAGCCTTCCAATACCTCGAAATTGGCTTTGTTGCGAAGCAGGCGTTTCATCGCCCAGTCAAAGGAAATCATACTTCTATTCATATCGCATTCAATTTAATTTCGCGGCGAAGATACTATTTATTTGTTAATGGTAGCGTTTTATTGGATGAAAGTTGAAAAAAACTTTTGGCGGCTATACTTTTCATCAGCATGAGAGAAACTGTCACATCTCTTTCTTCGCAACACAACCAAACAGCACTTTGGCTGCTGTGCATTTTGTCTGCTTTGTTATGGATTAATTTCAATACATGTCCCGATTTTCACTACTCTAAACAGTTCGTCAATTTCAGCATTAGTTACAGCAATACAACCCAAAGTCCAATCAAACCAACGGTGGAATTTTCCGATAAAACCAATTCTGTTTCTAATACCGTGTATTTTTATATTGCCTCCTGCTGATTTACCGAGCCTCTTTGCATTTTCTTTGTCGTCTTTGTCAGGGTAAGAAACTCCTAAATTTTTATGATAACCACTATTGGGGTTTTTGTCGTCAATGAAATAAACGCCTTCTGGAGTTTTCTTGTCGCCCTCAAATTTTTTTGTCCCAATAGGTTGTCTGCCTAATGAAATTTTATAAGTCTTTAATAACTGTCCATTTGAGTAAACCAACATCTGTCTTTTTGACTTGTAAACAACAATATTGCTAATTTGAGCATCGTCAGGAAGTTTGTCTTCGGGGTAAAAATAATAAGTTGTCAACCCCGCTATTGCGAGGAAAACTGTCAGCCAAATAATTTTTCTTTTTGTCATTCAATTTTCTTGTTTTGAATTGCTTTGTTGGCTCATTAGGTTTTTCACTTCTCTCTCAAGTTACACTTTTTTCTCAACTCGACTTGGGCGTTCGGCATTCTATCATTCGCTTTTCGTAAAATCAATTTCCAAGAGTAATTCTCTTAATTCATTGTCAGAAATATCGGATTGTTCGCTTTTATCATAAATGGCAAGCAAAAAAACCGTATCGT
>Ga0209628_10001656_pt1 | contig 14638 bp, 15 predicted proteins | sample TergutCu122P4_FD_187285 | JGI IMG/M metagenome (GOLD analysis project Ga0209628, IMG submission 187285) | Cubitermes ugandensis P4 segment gut microbial communities from Kakamega Forest, Kenya - Cu122 P4 (SPAdes) (version 2) | ecosystem: Host-associated > Arthropoda: Insects > Digestive system...
ACCAAAAACGTTACAGTTTATTCTTACATTCCTGGTGGTATTTTATAACCATTATCTTATTATTAGGTACGGAATGGTTTTTAAGAAAATGGGGTGGGGGATACTGAGATATGAGATTTAAGGTTAAAATATTAATTATTAATTATTAATTATTAATTAATAAATCATAAACCGGAACGTTTACCTCTTTTTGTAGTGCTTGAATTAGTTTATTAGAATCCATAATATATCCTTGTGGGGAAGTGGGGTTGATGCAGATTGCTACTAATTTATTTTTATTCAATACTTTAAGTTTTCCACCGGCACGATAATAGTGATTCAAAACATCTTTACTTACAAAAATCTTAGTAAAATCTTTCGCTATTAGTGTGGTGTTGGCAATATCTTTATGAATGGATAAACTGTTTAGTAATGAGTTTGTTACGATTCCAGCAGCGTAAAGTGTATTTCCGTGTGAAAAAAGTTCATTTTTATATTTATCTAACATCAGCGAAGATGGAATTTGTAAATCTATAAATTCAGCATCATTTAGTGCATAAATACCTGTTTCCAAGTTTTCGAGAGAAGATTTAAGACTTGTGTTAAACTCTTCAATTTGAGTAAGTTGATAAACAAATTTGGTTTTACGAACCAATTCGGAAAGTACGGGTGTCAAGGCGGCACCGGTGGTTAAAATCAGCGATTCGGATAGGGTAGGGGAGGCGAGCGATTTTCGGGAAAGCGCTCCGTCTGTGATAATAAAATCAAAACCAAAAGTTCTGAGTTGTTCCATCACTTGTTTTAACCAAACCGTGGTATTTGGTCCCGACAGGATTACTTTTCCGGAAGTGATGGCTTTGGCAAAAACCAATCTGCCGTGTGCTGTGCTTCGTTGAGAAACATCAAGTATTTCTGCAGTAAGTTTCTTCTTATTATAAAAATATTCAGAAGTAACAAACCCCATTCCTTTAAAAATCTCTATTTCAGGCTTTTGTGTTTGTGTAACCAAATCGTTTTGTTCTCCGTCAATACCAATGGAAGTAACAGCAATTTTTCTCTCTTTTTCTTTCAATTGCTCTAAAATGTAGTTCAAACAGGTAGTTTTTCCTGTATTTTTTTCCATACCGATAATGGAAAGAGAGTTAAAAGGGGAAAGATTATCTATGAGGATGTTCAAGGTTAATTATTTAAGATTTAAAGATTTAAAATTCAAAAGTTTAATAGTTCAATAGTTTATTATCTCTTAATTATTAATTATTAATTATTAATTATTAATTTTTAATTCATAATGCCCTTATTTTCAAAAGTTCCCTTAGTAGCAAGTAATTTGTTGGCGAAAATATAGTTTTATGTTGAATTTTAGAAAAATAATTACATAAGGAAATAGTAAATAAAATAATATATTTTTGCCGAGTTAATTTCTACTAATAAAAATATTAAATATTTCTACTATCATACTGATAGAATTATTAAATATTTTTGTTAGTATAAGAAGATAGTGACTATTTATTAGAACACAATTATTATGATTTTATTTGACAGAAAAATTATTGAAAAAATTAAACCTTTTTTAGAAGTTAGGGATATTTTACTCTTTTACGGTGCACGTCAGGTTGGAAAAACGAGTTTGATGAAAATACTTCGCGATAAGTACATTACAGATATTTCATATTTTTTTGATTTGGAAAATTTGGAATATTTAGACTTGTTTAACAAAGGTCCTGAAATTTTTGTTTCATTTCTTAAATCTTATTATAATCTGACAGAAGAACAAAGAGTTGTTATTTTTATCGATGAGATTCAGTATTTGAATAATCCTACTAATTTTCTTAAATATATATATGATAACTATCCGAATATTAAATTGATGGTATCCGGTTCCTCTACTCTTGAAATCAGAGGAAAGCTAAAGGATAGTTTGGTTGGACGATTGATCAAGTTTGAAATATTGCCATTATGTTTTGAGGAGTTTTTAATTTTTAAAGGAAAGCAAAATCTTGCTTCTATTGTAGGAAAACCAATTGAATTTGAAATTATTAACAACGAATTGAGGTTTTATTACGAAGAATTTATTACTTATGGCAGTTATCCGAAAATTGTTTTGGCTAACGATATTCATTTGAAAAAAGCATATTTGAAACAAATTTATGATACATATATTCAAAAAGATATAAGAGATATTGGAAAAATTCGAGAATTGGACAAGTTTAACAAATTAATAAAAATATTAGCATCTCAGGCTGGTAATCTGGTAAATATAGCAGAATTGTCCCGAACTATTGGTGCTACAATCAATACACTAACCGAGTGGTTATTCTTATTAGAAAACACTTTTGTTATCAAATTAGTTACCCCTTTTTCAGGGAATATTCGTGGTGAACTTACAAAAATGCCAAAAATTTACTTTGTTGATTCCGGACTAAAAAATTGTATTGAAAATAACTATGAAATAACAGGAGGTAACTTTGAAAACAGTTTTTATGCCTACATTCACAACGGCTATAAAGCAGAAAATATTAATTATTACCGAACACAGGACAAAAAAGAGATAGACTTTGTTATTGATTGGGCTCCGTACGAACTTAAGTTATCTTATTCAGGAGTCAAACTTTCTTCTCTGGGCTTTTTTCAAACTCACTATGGGCAAAAAGGGAACATTGTTACCTTACAGAAGAAAGAGAATCCAAATTATGGGATTTACTATCCTTGGGAGATATGAGAAAGAAGTAATGTGCTAAGGATTATACGAAATAGGCGACTATCATTTTCACACCGATGGCTAAAAGTAAGAGCATCAAAACATATTTCAGCCATTTGAAGCGGTTCATAATGTTGGAAACTACAAAGAACAGTGATCGTAAACCTAAGATAGCGAATATGTTAGAGAAGAAAACTATGTAAGGGTCGCGGGTAACTGCAAAAATTGCCGGAATAGAATCTACGGCAAACACAACATCTGCAATTTCAATCATTATCAACACTAAAAACAGGGGAGTGATGAGCAGTTTTCCATCAATTCTTGTAAAAAAATCGTGGTTTTTAATCTCTAGTGAGACTAAACCGCGTTTTTTAAAGAAATGAATTAGTTTGTTGGATTCCAAGTCTAAAGAGGCTTCTTTATTTCGTTCCAGATACATTTTTATGGCAGAATAGATTAATATAGCACCAAAAACTACCAAAATCCACTCAAAACGATGAATGAGTGCAGCCGCTACAAAAATAAAGATAAAGCGGAAAACCACCGCACCCATAATTCCATAAAACAAAATCCTGTGGTAATATTTTTCATCAATATTAAATGTGGTAAAAATTAAAATCATCACGAAAATATTATCGACAGAGAGCGCTTTTTCTATCAGATAGCCCAAATAGTATTCTATGGCTTTTTCGTGTCCTAATTGATTCCAGACTAACAAACCGAATAATAAACCGATACCAATCCAGATAAATGTCCAAACCGTTGCATTGAGTAAAGAAATTTTTTCATCTTTTTTATGAAACACACCCAGGTCTAAGGCGAGCATTATTCCGATGAAAATGAGGAAGAAAATGAGAAACAGAGGGGTTTCCATAAGGGTTAGTTAGTTATGTAATTTTTCTTATAATTAATATTATGTTAAATAGAGAGTAGGAAAATTCGCTTTACTTCCACTTCCTGAAGAAACTACTGATTTTTAGCCCTATAACCCCCAAAATCGCCTCCTTGAATATTCCCGCACTCATCTTGGAAGTTCCTAACGTTCTGTCTTTGAAAATAATCGGAACTTCAACAATTTTAAATCCTAACTTGAAAGCGTTGAATTTCATCTCAATTTGAAATCCATATCCAATGTGTTTAATTTTGTTGAAATCTATAGTTTTTAAGACTTTTGCTGAATAACACACAAAACCCGCCGTGGTATCTTTTACAGGAATACCCAAAATAAAACGTACATACATCGAGCCATAATACGACATTAATAACCGCGACATCGGCCAGTTTAAGACATTTACGCCCTGACAATACCTTGACCCTATTGCCACATCAGCATTATTTTCTAAAATTGCTGAATATAAGCGTTCTACATCTTCAGGATTGTGCGAAAAGTCGGCATCCATTTCAAATACATAGTCGTAATTACGTTCTAATGCCCACTTAAATCCGTGAATATACGCGGTTCCTAATCCTAATTTTCCGGAGCGTTCTTCAATAAACAGTCTATTCTGCAGAGACGCGGCACGCCACGTCTCTGCAAGTGCTTTCACAATATTTGCCGTTCCATCTGGCGACCCGTCGTCAATAACCAAAATGTCGGCATCGGTTACCGAAAATGTTTTGCGAATTATTTTTTCAATGTTTTCCTTTTCATTATAGGTTGGAATGATGATAAGTTTTTTTGGAGTGTTCATATATGTTAGGAGTTTAAAGATTTAATGATTTAAAAATTTAAGATTTAAAATTTAAAGTTCAATAGTTTATTAGTTCAAAAAAAATTCTTACGTTCTTACGGTCTTACGTTCTTACGGTCTTACGTTCTTACGGTCTTTGAAGTATTATGTACACGGGAAAGTGGTCGGAGTAGCCGCCGGCGTAGTTCCCTCCTGCATACGTTCTGAATGGGTATCCCTGAAAGGAACCTGTTTTGGTTTTCAAGAAATTGGGAGAAAAAACGTGCGCAGAAACATATTTGTAACTGTTTGGTTTAGGTTTCAATAAAGAATAAGAAACGATAATCTGGTCAATCATTTCCCAAGCGTCTCTATAGGCATAAGAGCCTAAGCCATCCTGATACATTTTCCACATCGGGTTAAAAAGGTCGGATTTAGTAACATCATTGATTCTGCCTTTTGCATTGAGCCCTACAGTAATACTTTTCGCATTCGGGGTATCGTTAAGGTCGCCCATAATAATAATTTTCGCATTTGGATGTATATTAAGCAGTGAATCCACGATTGAGCGGGTAAGTTTTGCGGCAGCCATCCGCAGTGGGTTGCTTCGTGCCTCCCCTCCCCTCTTTGAAGGCCAGTGGTTTGCAATAAGATACAAAGTGTCCGTTTTATCTAACACACCCACGAGAAGCAGTTGGTCTCTGGTTTTAAAATAGGATTTTTCGGGTATAGTTAAGGTGTGGGCTTTTTGCGATATGAACTCAAATCGCTCACTTTGATAGATAAAAGCCACATCCACGCCGCGTAAATCGGGTCCATCGTGATGCGCTACTTTGTAATTTAAAGGTTTTAGCGCACTTTGCGCCACCAAATCGTTAAGTACGCGTTCATTTTCCACTTCACACACGCCGAGCACCACTACCCCACCCTGCTCTTTTCCAATTTCTGATATGGCAAACGAAAGGTTTTTCAGTTTATGTTGATAGCGTTCCGGCGTCCACTGATACGCGCCATCGGGCAGAAATTCGCTATCGTCTGCAATGGGGTCTTTTTCTGTATCGTACAAGTTTTCAACATTATACCATCCAATTACGGCGGTTTTTTGGGCGTGTAAAGAGAAAACTGCTACTAACAGTATGACAATAAAAAGCGGAGTAATTTTCTTGTTAAGCATATCGAAAAATTAAAGTGCGAAAATAATGATTTTATTCGTATTTTTTCTGAAAAATCCTCCCGCCTCTTAAAGATATTGCGCAGCCACATGATTGTTGGTAATATACCTGATCAAGAAAATGTTATCACTCTGCTGATAAAACACATACCATTCTGTTGATTGGTTGGCACGATAGGTAATATATTTCATATTCTTTGCATATCTGGAAAAATATTGAGGGGCTTCGCGAGCAGGCAATAACCCGATATATTGCTTCACATATCCTAAAAGTTTATCAACATAAGATTTTGCACTATCCGGAAAACCAAAATATCCTTTTTCAAAAAGAACAATCAAAAGTTCATCTAAAAAACTGTTCAACTTCTTGGGCATAAACATTTTTCGTTCCATTTCCAATTATCTATTCGCCAATACATTCGTTGCTTTAGTTCTTCTGTTGTCAGAGCTGAGGCGTATGCCTTTTCAAAATCTTCTCTAAATGAATCATCAGCAGGTTGTTTCTGTTTATTTTTCATTTCGGGAGCAACGCTAACGGTAAACATAGTTTCGCCATTTTGAATATACACATGCTCGCGAAGCGCCAAGTTAAGATACTTTGCATGATTGGAAGCGAACTCTAAACTACTTACAACTGTCATAAGTTTTTATTATTATAATAAGTCGCCGCAAATATAAAATATATTTCAATATCCTTGCACCGATTTTTTAAAGAAAGCAAAATATTCTGAAATTTCTCTGAAATACATTATAAATAAGAAAAATTGCCGAACAGAAAGGGTGGAGTGAAAAAGATATTGCGAAGAAATTACAAAAATCTCAAAGTACTATAAGTGATTTGTATAGAAGTAAAAGTATAAAGATAATAAATCTGATTAGAATTTCGGATATTTTTATTTAGGCAATCATTTCATAGCTGAAGTATATCTTTCTCAAATGATGATTGTATTCTCTACTGACAAGTTTGATAATTGTATATTGGCAATTAATCCGCAGCAAATTCATGTTTTTAACCCCAATAATAAATCTTTTTTGTTGGTTTTTCAAAGAAATGAAGACAAAAAATAGAAAAGAAATCGCAAAAAATCGATAACAAAACGTAAAATAACCGATATAAACAGAAATAGCATATCTTTTTTTATTAAAACTTTAAAAGTACCATTTTAACAATGAGTGCATTACGAATGATCGGAATATTTACGAATTGCTATCGTAATTATTATGGACAAACACTGCGAAAGAAAATGATTTTGGTTTTACCTTTATCTCAAAATCGGAATTTAGAATAATATCCCTTTTTGCAAACTATTTTGACATTAATTTTTCAGTAAGGGCATTAAGTAAGTTATTTTGTAAATCTATCAGTTGCGTAATTTTTTCTTGATTAGTTAATAAATTATTCAAAACGTTTTCCGGAAAATGATTATTGATTGTTACTTGACTGTGAATATTACCAATTGCTTTGTCGTAATTATTCTGCACCACATTATCTTCTTTCAATAGTTCATTAATATCCACTTCTAATTCTTGTGCAATTCGATGCAACAAAACGGAATTGGGTATGTTTTTATCAGCCTCCAAACTTGAAATGATACTCTGGCTAACTCCTGTTCTAATTGCCAAATCACTTTGAGATAGACATTTAGCATATCTATGTTTTCTTACTTTTGCTCCTAAACTCATTTTATCGAAATTTCGGACAAAAATAACAATATTTCGATAATGATGCCTTTTTTTATATTTATTTTATGGCGTTGCAACAGCGGTTGCCCAAAACGCTTAAAAAATCTGGGAGGTTTATAACCGGTAAATATTGTTTTTAACCGTAATATGCCAAGAAAAAAGAAAAGCCGAGTTAAGGCACAACGCTCCGGAAAGGAGAAAAACAGGCGCACCGTTAAGAACAAAATTTGCAACAAACACAAACAAGCTGCCCCATTGCTGTTGTGTGAGTGGTTTTAATAAAAAGGGGAGAATAATTAGTATTAACCTAAAATTAAGAACAATGAAAAAATTAACATTAAACAAACAAACCATTGCACAGTTAACTAATCCTCAAAGTATTTACGGAGGTGCAGAAATATCTAACGGAGGAACATGCATGGATAATCCTGAGCACGAATACTATACAGGAGGCAAAAGCACTTTAACGATTTTGACCCAAAAATGGCACTGCCCGTCTGAACAATATACTTTTTGTTACGTGAATCAATGTCCAAAACCTGAATGCAGATAACTGTAGAAGTTATTATAGAATGAATGTGGCTACTTTGGTATTGAGTTAATTATCATAATAATGATGTGAGGCTTTATTATTAACAGCCTCACTTTTAAATTATCAAGCAAATTAAGAAGAATGATATGGAAGCAAAGATAGACAGAATTACCCAAATTCTATCCACAGAAATCGTATCTGAAATTGGTTTATTAACAGGTATCGGTGGACAAATACTTCTTTGCAGCGAATTGTACACGCAAAACAAAATTTCACAAGAGTGGCTACAACTTTTACAAGAGGCTTTGGAAAAAAAATTATTAAAAGAAGATTTTATTTTTACCCATTGTAGTGGTTTAGCAGGTATTGGCTGGTTGTATGAGTATTTAAGCCAAAGAAAAATAATTGATTACGACACCAATTCCCTACTCGAAGATTTTGACAGTTACCTTGAATTATCACTTAAAAATTTCATGCAGCAAAGAAACTACGATTTTTTACATGGCGGTGTGGGTGTGGCACTCTATTTTACGAAAAGAGTAACCAAGAAAAAAGAACTTGTAGAGACATTAATTGATTTTGTAAAAGACTTAGAGAAAATATCTACCAAACAGAAAAATGGAACTATAAAATGGTTATCCGTTTTAAACCATGACACTTTTCAGAAAGGGTATAATATCTCTTTATCTCATGGCATGTCGAGCATTATTACATTATTATCGAAACTCTATAAAATTGGTGGAGTTGACAAAGAAAAAATAGAATTGTTATTGCGAGATAGCGTACAATATGTTCTTGCTCAAGAGATAAATAAAGATAAATATGGTAGTTTTTTTCCGGGTTATGCGCTTGAAAGTACAACCACTATTTCAAAGAGTCGTATGGGTTGGTGCTATGGCGATTTGGGTATTGCAACCTCTTTGTATCAGGCAGGTACTGCTATGGGAGAAAAAAGTTGGATAGAAAAGGCTTTAGAGGTATTGCAATATGCTGCCCTAAATAGACGAGATTTGGAGGATAATTCAGTTAAAGATGCAGGTTTATGTCACGGCGCAGCAGGTGTTGGGCATATTTTTTACCGAATGTGGTGGAACAGCAAACTGCCTGAGTTTAAAGAGGCTGCAGATTTCTGGTTTGCGGAGACTCTGAAAATGGCTTATCATAAAGATGGTTTAGCCGGTTTTAAAACCCTCGAAATGCCCGACGGAAAACCGAATTGGATGAATAAATACTGTCTATTGACCGGCATTGTCGGCATCGGTTTGGCGTTGCTTACCTATCACAATAAAATGGAGCCAGCTTGGGATGAGTGTTTACTCCTAAGTTGAAGACAGTAAGACAGTAAGAATAATTTAACTCTTAATTCGTAATTCGTAATTGAAAAATGTTATTTTTGCAAATTAAAACCCCGCTATTATGAAAATAATTATCAAAATTATTACAATCATATTATTACCGCTATCATTTGCTATTTCCTGCAAAAAAGAGCCCGTGCAAGGGGTAAACATTGAGAGTAAATTGGAAGTTTGGGTTGGAGAAACAGTTACTCTAACACCTACTTTTGTTCCGCCTAATGCTTACAACAAAAATGTAAGTTGGGAGAGTGCCAACCCTGATATTGCTATTGTGGAGAATGGCAAGGTAACAGGAATAACCATCGGTAGGGTAATCATCAAAGTCATTACAGAAGATGGCGGAAGAACCGCTACCTGTTCTGTAACCGTTATTCAACCCATAGAACCTAAAGAGATGATATGGGTAGAGGGCGGTACCTTTATGATGGGGTGCAACGATGATGAATGTAGAGACAATGAGTTGCCAAGACATGAAGTTACCTTAGACGGTTTCCATATCTCCAAATATGTTGTAACCCAAAAAGAGTGGGTTGCAGCTATGGGAGAGAACAGCAGTTCACTTATATGGCAAGGAGATAAAATGCCTGCTTATAAAGCATCGTGGGAAAAAGTTCAATTGTATATCAATAGATTAAATGCTTTTACGGGCAAAAACTACCGTTTGCCCACTGAAGCCGAATGGGAATTTGCGGCACGCGGAGGCAATAAAAGTAAAGGATACAAGTATAGTGGCAGTAATAATATTGCTGAAGTAGCATGGTATCACTATAATTCAGATGATCGAATACATCCCGTTGGACTAAAAAAACCCAATGAGTTGGGTATTTACGACATGAGTGGAAATATGATTGAATGGTGCAATGATTATTATGATAATTATCCATCTGTTCCACAGATAAATCCCACTGGACCAGAAACTGGTATAGATGGAATCTTAAGGGGAGGACATTGTACAGATTTTTCACACTACTGTCGTGTATCAAGCAGAAGGCAGATACCTCAAAATTATTATCACGACAAAGGAATATACGGTTTTCGGCTCGTGCATCCATAGGGTATCTCTATTATTCAGAAATTATTGAAAAGAAATTTAAAAATTCACAATAAGAAAGAAGTAATTATGAAATATTTTATTAAAATTATTGCAGTTGTTTTATTGTTAACAACTGCGCTCAATGCCTGCAAAAAAGAACCTGTGCAAGGTGTAAACATAGAGAGTAAATTGTTTATTAATGTTGGAGAAACAGTTACTCTAACACCTACTTTTGTTCCGCCTAATGCTTACAACAAAAATGTAAGTTGGGAGAGTGCCAACCCTGATATTGCTACTGTGGAGAATGGCAAGGTAACAGGAATAACCATCGGTAGGGTAATCATTAAAGTGATAACTGAAGATGGCGGAAGAACCGCTACCTGTTCTGTAACCGTTATTCAACCCATAGAACCTGAAGAGATGATATGGGTAGAGGGCGGTACCTTTATGATGGGGTGCAACGATGATGAATGTGTTGCCAATGAGTTGCCAAGACACGAGGTTACTGTTGGAGGTTTCCATATTTCCAAATATGCTGTAACCCAAAAAGAGTGGAAAGCTGCTTTGGGAGAAATTTTAAGTGAGCATATTGGAGATAATCTTCCTGTTCATTTTTTGAGTTGGGATGACGCTCAATCTTATATTGATAAGTTAAATGCTTATACAGGTAAAAATTACCGTTTACCTACCGAGGCGGAGTGGGAATATGCTGCACGCGGAGGGAACAAAAGCAAAGGGTATAAATATAGCGGCAGCGACAGTGTTGGAGAAGTAGCAGTGTATGGTACTGTAGCCCCTAAGCCTGTAGGACAAAAAAAACCGAATGAATTAGGAATTTACGACATGAGCGGCAATATGTTTGAGTGGTGCAGCGATTATTTTGGTTATTATACGGATATGCCCCAAACTAATCCCAGTGGACCTGCCACTGGAAGTGAGCGCATTGTTCGAGGCGGTGCCTATTACCTTAATGCAAACTATTCTCGTGTATCTAGTAGATTGTCTGTACGTCAAGATCGAATTTTTTCTGTCGGTTTTCGTCTCGTGCACCCTTAAAAGACAGTAAGAGAGTTAGATTTATTCATCTCTTAATTCGTAATTCGTAATTTTTAATTCTTAATTCTTAATTAATAAATGTATCTTCCATTCAATAACTTCCTGTTTCGCACGCCGTTGTTTTCATTAAACACCTTTTTTCAAGAGATGAAAAAACTTGAAAGAGATGAGACATATTGGAAGCAATTTTTGCAAGACCCTGTGTTTCAGGAAGCAATCTTTTTGGCAAGTCCGGTTTTGAATGATGAAATTGGTAAATATCTTAGCGGTTATCTTGCCAAAGAGAAAGATGTAGAAAAGTTGAAGAATGCTGTTTTGCGTTATTTTTCGCGTATGTGTTCGCGTTGCACACCATTTGGGTTGTTCGCGGGGTTTTCGCTGGGGAGGTTCGAGGATGAGGTGATAGATGCAGAAGGCAGTTCTTCGGCTACGCTCAGCAACCGAAGACAGAAAGCAGCAGGCGACGAAAATCTTACGTTCTTACTGTCTTACGGTCTTACGGTCTTGTTGCCCCCCATTAGCAAATACCGCCGCCATACCCGATTGGATATGCACTATTTGTGCGCACTGGCGCAAACTCTTGGCAAACAGGATGAGATTCAGCGAAGTGTAAAATATTACCCCAACTCAAGTATTTATGTATTGGGGGATAAATTGCGCTATGTGGAGTATTTTTACAGGAGATCGAGGCGGGTACACCAAATCTCATCGGTGGATTTTTCGGAGTACATAGAGAGCCTGATCAATTTTGCAAAGCAAGGAGTATATCTTGCCGAGTTGGTTATTTTTATTCTTCAAATGCTTGGGGAGGAGGAAAGGATTACGGCGGATGATGCCACCAATTTTGTGAAAGAACTGATTGAGAATCAAATATTAGTAAGCGAATTAGAGCCGGAAATTACGGGAAAAGATTATCTTTTTCAAGTACAACGGGTGTTGAATGAGAATGCTCCTACACAAAGTACTGACACACTGAGCGCAGCGAAGAATCTCGAACAACTCGCTACCCTCTTACAAAAAATGGACTCCCTCCCTCCCGGACAATCCACTGATCTGTACAAAGAAGCGGAAGAGATAGTGAAAACCACCGAAACCGCCTACGAAAAACACCTGCTTTTTCAAGTGGATATGTATAAACCGGCGGAAAATGCTGTTTTGAACAAAAATATAACAAACGAGATTTTAGAGGCGATTACGTTTATGAACCAAATCACGATGCCGCAGCGCGAAACGACACTCAAGAAGTTTGCGGACAGTTTTTATGAAAGATATGAAGAGCGCGAAATGCCATTGTTGCAAGTAATGGATGTGGAGAGCGGTATCGGATATCCAATAAATAGAGGAGATGTTAGCCCACTCATTGAAAATTATTTTTTACCCAACAGTGAAAACACTCAAAATGAAATTCGCTGGAATCAAGTGAACAAAATTTTACACAAAAAACTGATTGACAATTATAAAACAAATGGATATACCGTTGAATTTACCGAAAAGGATTTCGACTTCTTAAAACCCAATTGGGACGATTTGCCACAAACCATCTCTTGTATGTGCGAAATTTTCAGTACTCGTCCACTAATTTATCTCCACTTTGCTGCGGGTTCAAGTGCTGCAAACCTGTTGGGCAGGTTTTGCCACGTTGACCCAAAATTAGAAGAATATGTAAAAGAGATTACAAAGTTTGAAGCATCACAAGAGCCGGATAAGATTTTTGCAGAGATTGTGCATCTTCCTGAGTCGAGATTGGGTAATATTCTGTTGCATCCGGTACTCAGGGAATATGAAATTCCATACTTGGCAAAATCTTCCGTTTCTTTAGATAAGCAAATTTTACCTTCCGATCTGTTAATTTCGGTTCGGCACGGAAAGATTGTGTTGCGTTCCCAAAGATTAAACAAAGAGATTGTTCCCCGGTTAAGCACTGCTCACAATTATTCAAATGCTGTAATGCCGGTGTATCATTTTCTCTGCGATTTACAAACGCAGGGATTAAGAGGAGGGGTAGGGTTTAACTGGGGCTCATTGTCGAGCGAGTTCGATTTTTTGCCAAGGGCAGTCTATAAAAACACAATTTTAGCATTAGCAACGTGGAAAGTAAAAACTGAAGATTTTAAGAAGTTGATTGACTTCGACAAACTCAGCAACCATACGGAAATCAAAGAAAGAGTTCAACAATGGAGAAATGAGAGAAATATTTCTCCAAGGGTTACAATTTCAGAGGGCGACAATGACTTATTGATTGATTTTGAGAATATTTTGAGTATAAAAATGCTGTTTTCCACCATCAAAAAACGCCAAAGTTTTGAGTTGCAAGAATTTATATTTGATATGGAAAACGCTGTGATTAAGGATGAAGAGGGAAATCCTTTCACCAATGAATTTATCATTACTTTCCAAAAAAATCATTTAATACATACAAAGGATGCAGAGAAAAGACCGTAAGAGAGTAAGACGAGTAAGACAGTAAGAAATTCTGTATATCTTGATAAATCTGTGTGCTAAAAAAACAAAAAATGAAAAAAAAAAGAACTTTTATACTCGGCGATGAGTGGCTCTATTATAAAATCTATACCGGCTATAAAACCGCTGATACGCTATTGACAGACACCATTTACCCTTTGTCTCAATTTTTTCTCAAAGAAAAACTGATAGATAAGTGGTTCTTCATACGCTACTCCGACCCACAGTTTCATTTAAGAGTAAGATTTCATTTTACAGAAAAAGAGAATATTGCACCCATTATCCATCACTTTAACAACGTATTTCAAGAGTATGTTAATCAATATTTAGTGTGGAAAATTCAAGCCGACACCTACCAAAGAGAGATTGAACGCTATGGCACTGATTTAATAGAACTAAGCGAAAAACTTTTTTACCTCAGTAGCGAAATGATTTGTAAAACAATAGCATTGAATGAAGTACAAAAAGATGAAAATCTTCGTTGGTTATTGGGATTAAAAATGATAGATACTTTACTAACAGATTTTGGTTACTCTTTGCAGGAAAAAAGAGATTTACTTAATATTTTGCAGGAGAATTTTGGTAAAGAACACGGCATTAACACCGATTATCGCCGCCAGTTCGGACAAAAATACCGTACTGAAAAACAACGCATTGAAAAAATATTGGACAAAAACAGTGAACAGGATAAAGAATACGCTGAATTATTTAAGCCTGTTTTAGAAAATTCTATTGCCTCAAAAAGCATTATTGAAGAGTTTATTAGCAGAAAGGAGAAGGGAGAAGGGAGAAAGGATATAAATGACCTTTTATCAAGTTATATTCACATGATGTTGAATCGGTTGTTTAGAACTCAACAGCGTACCCACGAGTTGGTGTTGTATGATTATCTGTTTCGATATTATAACTCCTTATTAGCAAGACAAAAACAGTGAACAGTGATTAATCTTTGAACTATTAAACTATTGAACTACTAAACTTTAAATCTTAAATCTTAAATC
>Ga0209628_10001659_pt1 | contig 14627 bp, 12 predicted proteins | sample TergutCu122P4_FD_187285 | JGI IMG/M metagenome (GOLD analysis project Ga0209628, IMG submission 187285) | Cubitermes ugandensis P4 segment gut microbial communities from Kakamega Forest, Kenya - Cu122 P4 (SPAdes) (version 2) | ecosystem: Host-associated > Arthropoda: Insects > Digestive system...
ACGATTTTTACTGATTTTACCGTCATTTCGCTTCGCTTCATTCCGGCTTTTATTGGGGGAGATGAATAAAAGCCGGAATGGAGCATCGCGAAATGACGGTCTCGATACAAACTTGTCGACGGACTGACTTATCACCTATGCCCGATTTCCGATGCCCTTGCCTGTTTTGAGTCACCATTTGTTTACGGTTTGAGTATGGTATAATAGAGCGACAGAGTTGAAAGTTCACAACCGAGGGTCTGCCATGAAAATGTCCAAATTTTTCCGAGGGGTCTCTTTTTTCGTCGTCATTACGATTGCGATCCCAGCGGCGTATTCGCAGCAAGAACGCCGTAGTTCGTCAGATCCAAGTCGGGGAAGTCGATACCAACAAGCGGTTCCTCAACAGGGGAACGATCCGTCAAGAAGTGGTTCGTTCGGTAGCGGTCGCACGGCTCCTGCCGGTACTCCCGCTGACGCAGAAAGTACCGCGAATCGCCGCCTGTTTGCCTTGAATGCGCTCAAAAGCATGGATACCAACAACGACGGTCGGCTGGCCCCGAGCGAAGTTCCCGAATCCCGCCGGATGTTCGTCCAGATGGTCGCGCAGCGGGTCGGCGTCGATCCGAACGGTCCCATCGATTTAAGGGCGTTGGAGCGAATCATGATGGCTTCCTCGCCGATTTCTTCTTCACCTTCCTCTTCCGCCGCAAAATCGACGATCACATTGCCCGCCAATCCGCTTGTCCCCTATTTTGGGGAGGTGTCCATGGCGGTTTCGACGGCAACCTCTGTTTTGGCGTTCGGGCAGCGGGAAAACAGGGTGGTCGTCCCCATACAAAGCCCGCAAAATTTGCGTGGCAGTCGCGGTCAACAAACGCAAAACGCCGACCTTCAGCTTCAACAAACGATGAAGGCCGCCCGGGATTTGTTGGCGAGAAACGACAAAAACCGTAATGGAACGCTTGACAAACTCAACGACGAGTGGAACGGTTTGCCGTTCGACGCTAACACCGCTGATAAAAACAAAGACGGACGTTTAACGCTTTCGGAAATCGTCGCCGCGCTCGGGGGGAAACTTGGGGCGAATCTCGGAGCAGCGCGAGCGACCGCCGTCAACGGCTCCGTCCAGGATCGAATGCCGGAGGGCGTTCCCGATTGGTTTACCCAGAGGGATGCGAATAAGGACGGACAACTTTCCATGCTCGAATTTGCCAATGGGCAACCGTTTACCGACGAAATGATTAACGAATTTAAGGCGAACGACATCAACGGCGATGGAATCATCACGATTGAAGAGGCTTATGCGTTTATGAAAAAGATGGACGACGAAAAACGCCAAAAGGAGACCGAAGCGGCACAACAAGCCGCAGGGCAAACGACTGGGCAAACAACAGGGCGAACAGAAACGGCCTCTGCTCCTGAATCGTCCCAACAGTACGAGCGACAACGCTCATCGCAAAGTGTCTCTTCGTCGTCCGGTCAAAATTCGGACCGTTCCGGTCGCAGTGGCCGTTACAGCAGTGGTCGTCAACGTGGCGGCAGTCAACAACGTGACTGAAATCGGGGAAACGCCGCGTTAATTCTATTTTGTTTTGTCGCCGTTAATCCATCCATTCCGGTTGGATCGTTGCGCCGAAGCCGGAGAAGAGCGAATCGAGAACAAACACGAATCGTTCCTGGAAGCACCACATGGCCGTGCCGATTGTCAGGAGCAAAATGGTAAACATGATGATCGTGTTGATCCCAAATCCGACGGACATGAGGTTCAATTGCGGCAGCGTTCGGCCAAGCACCCCCATGACGGTCATGGCGACGAGGATTCCGACGGTTGCCGGCGCGGCAATGCGAAAACCGAGACTGAACGTAACGCTGACGATGGTAATCATCGATTCGGCGACCGAGATTCGAACCAAACCGCTGCCGACCGGAAGCGTTTCGAAGGTGTCCAGCAGTGCGGCCATGAGAACCCGCAAACCGCCGACACAGGCAAAAACCGTTACGGCAAGCAGTTGCATAAGCCGTCCGAGGATCGGGACCTGGTCGCCGGAGGTCGGATCGAACAATTGCGCCGAGGTGAGACCGCCGATTCGCCCGATCATGTCGCCGGCCAGAAACAACGACGTGAAAAACATGTTGACGCCAAGTCCGATGGTCAAGCCGATGAGTAACTCTGCGGCAATGAAGACCACGAACCCGACGAGCGAAGTCGGTTCTTCGACGTAAAGCGTCCACTGCGACGGCATGATGAGGATGGCCAGCGCAAAGGAAAACAGGGCGCGAAACTGGAGCGGAATATCCCCGCCGCCGAACACCGGCGCACTAATGACGATCCCGCTCACTCTGGTCAAGACCAAAGCAAACACCAAAACGTGGGACGTGTCGACAAAGTTGAGCCAATTCATTTAATTACGAATTACGAATTACGAATTACGAATTACGAATTACGAATTACGAATCATTGATGAACGTAATTCGTAATTAGTAATTCGTAATTAATTCAGGGATGTTTTGGTAAAGTTCGGTGGCGTATTCGGTGAAATGGATCGTGATCCAGGGGAGTAGCAGTGCGCCGACGAGGACCATGACGACGATTTTCAGCACGATGGCGATGGTCTGTTCCTGGATTTGCGTCAAAGCCTGGAAAAGGCCGAGCATCAGGCCGATTGCGACTCCCGACAGAAGGATGGGAAGCGCAACCATTAACGCCAGCCAAATTCCCCCCCGAATGAGATCAACCGCAAGTTGTGCGTCCATTATTTTAATTACGAATTACGAATTATGAATTACGAATTTTTTTCCAATTTAGACTTTGCCGTGAGAATGATACTGGTAAGAATTTTTAGTATTTCGTCAACATCGTTTAATAAACTACGGGATTCGGATTCGCTGAAAAAATTTGTTGCTTCCAGAAGCCGTATCCAATAATGCGTTTCTCTCGCTTCTTTCCGGGCAATCGACAACTTGGAAACAAAATCCGCATCAGATTGAGCACCCATTGCTTCTTCAATATTCGCCCCAACGGAAGTTCCGCTTCTAATCAGTTGCTTCGACAAAACGAATTCCCTTTTGGAATCATTCAAATACCGGCTCGCATTCACAATCCGTACTGCAAACGCAAAGCTCTTTTCCAGAATAATATTTTCCATGCTTTGGTTCGTAATTCGTAATTCGTAATTAAAGCGCAAAGCTTTCCATAAGTGCCATTACGACTAAATTCCAGCCGTCCATCAGGACAAAAAGCATGAGTTTAAATGGGAGTGAAATCATCACCGGCGGAAGCATCATCATACCCATTGACACCATGACGCTTGCGATAATCATGTCAAGGATAAGGAACGGGAGGAAAATCATAAACCCGATCAAAAACGCCGTTTTCAGCTCGCTCAACATGAACGCCGGAAGTAACGCTCTCCAGGGGACATCCTGCCAATATTTCGGGGCCGGCGCGTCTTTCACGTACCGCATGAACAGAAAAATGTCGTCAAAATTGCCGGTTTTTTCGATCTGGCTGCACATAAACCGGCGAATCGGCTGCTCCGCTTTGGTAAACGCTTCGTCCAAACTGATGCGACGCTCCGTGTACGGCAAAACGGCTTCACGGTACACCTTTTGCCAGGACGGGGCCATAAGCAATAACGTGATAAAAAGCGACAACGCCGTAATCACCTGACTCGGCGGAAGCTGACCGGTTCCGAGGGCCTGCCGAAGAATCGAAAGAACGACGACGATCCGCACAAACGACGTCGTCATAATCACAATCGCCGGGGCAAGCGTCAGCACGGTCAACACGAGCATGATTTGCAGTGTTGACACCATTCCTTCGGGCGACTTCCAGAATTCCGGACCTTTGAGAATTGCCGGAAGCTCCAACGAATGGGGCGGCAACGGTTCCCCTTCCTTTCTCTCGTCGTACTGATTCGGAATATTCGGAAGCACACTCGCATCCCGTCGCAACCCGCCGACCAGCATCCCGTTGCGATCATCGCCGTAGGGCCTGTATCCGTACAGATGCTCCGGTTGCGTCGAACCCGGATGCGTCCGCCGTGTGTAATCCGGCGTCTGGGCGAAAAGATTGGACGCAATCAAACAGAGAAGAAGCAAACAGAAAACGAGGAACGCCGCACGGGGTGCGGCGGCTAAAAATTTTTTTTCTTTTTTACCCATAAATCCCTCCTCCACGCAGATTGGCTTCCTGAAGTCCGCCAGCCAATAAGCTGGAGAGCGTCGGAGCGGTGCTGTTTCTTCGCTTGGAATCATTGGGACCGAAAAAACCGCCGGGCGATTTTTCCTGGGCGAACTCGTCGAGCACCGATTTGAACTGAGCTTGGGAACCGTTCGGATCAAGTTTGCGGCACTGGGCAAGAATCTGGGCGACTTCGTCCGGACTCTCGATTTCGGAAATCGTTTCGACTCCGCCGTCCGGAGTAACGGCGACGAGAATCAGTCGGTTGCCGAGCCGGATCAGGTTCAGCTGTAATTTCGGATTTAGCGGATACCGTCCAACGTTTTCGAGGGCTTCCCTGGGGAGATTTCCGCCGTTTTTCGGACCGACCTTTTTCAGGAACAACACAAACAGGAAAAATGCGCCAAGTACCAGGCAGAGACTTCCCAGCACGGACAACACCGGCATCAATTGCGTTCCGACCGGCAGAAGCGTCAATTTTCCTTCACTTTTTTCTTTGCGTTCCGGGAATACCTGACGGAGCAGGTCCGATTCGTCGGAAGGATTCTCTTGCGTTTCCAAGTAAGGATCGTGCCGTGAAAAGCCGACGGGTTCTTCCAAAACCGTTTCTAATTCCCCGGAATCGGTTTCGGTGATCGGAGCGGGTTGCAACTCTTCAATCGGCTGTTCTTCCGCAATATCCAGGTCCGCGAACCCTCCAACGTATCTTACGGATTCGATTCGGTTCGGGTTGAGCCGCCTCGGTTTTTGGTCTATCGGGCGAATCGGCCGCGTTGTTTGTGCTTCCGGTTGAAACGGGGTGGAACTGAGCGGTCGGGGCGCAACCTGCGATGGTTGTTCCCGGAACGAAAGACTTGACGGCCCGGACGGCTTGGCGACTTGCGGAGCATTGCCGGTTACGAGCAGGATTTGGCCGTATTCGTTTCCTTCGGCAGCGGCAAGTGCGTTCTGGTACGGCGTTTTCCTGACGGCGGACGTTGCGTTGAATGCGTTGGCAAGGCTGTGCAATTCACTGGAATTTCGCGGCACGGAAACGACCGGAATCTCCGCTCCGAAAACCTGCAAAAGTAGACAGACCCAAACGCCGCTTACGAGCAGTGGGATTCGAAAAAAGCGGAAAAATACGGGTTTTCGGAAAAAATCGGGCATCCTTGCCCCTCCTTTGTATCCTGCGTCGGTTATAACATCGATGGAATTATCAATGAGGAAGCCTTATTTTAACAAAATAACCGATTTCCGATCAAGAGCAATTTTTGGTAAAATTCGGGGCGTCCCGGCAAAAAGAGTGCGGTGTCCGACCTGATACTCGTCAATTCCAGCCACGATAAGAGTCCGGTTTCTCCCATCAAAATCCGCAATATCACTATGAACGGTCGTTAATGCGGAAACGTTTCACGGAGAGACGGTTTTTCCAAAGGGCGTCCCCATTCGAGGAATTCCGACGCACGGCGAAAACAAAGCATGATTTCCGCCTGAGTCGGTTGAAATCGGGCAAACTTGACCAAATCGGCGATTTCCAGAAACGCGGCAAGCGCAACCCTGTTTTTTTCGGAAAAAAACAGATTCCACTCGCTCGACGGCGACGTTTCGATTTCCGAAACGGATTCTGAGGGCGTCGCAGGAAGATCGGAAGCAATCAAAGCCGCCTGCTGTATCCGAAAACGTCCGGTCGCCGTCGCCAGGGTAATCAGTTTCGGATTGGTTTGCGGTTTGGTCGGGATCGACGACTCCGCCTGCAAATCGCGTTTCGACGAAACGGCACTCCGTAGTGCATTCTGGTCCGCAATTCGTTTGATTTCCTGAAGAAATTCCTCCGTCGTCAATTCCGGGGCACGAATTTCCGTTACTTGCTCGATAAATTCACGAACGATTGCCGATATCTCGAAATAAAATTTTTTCACGTCGCGTTCGTGAAGCCGCCTGTCCAGAAGTAACGCCAGTTTCTTCATGGCGATCTGCGCCGGCGTCGATTGTCCGACTGGCGGTAAGGTTCCTGATTTCCGGCGGCTCCATCGAAACAATCCCGCCAGAGCGAACAGGAGCAACAGCAGGCCGAGTCCCCAATAATAACCGCTATGGTCGGGAATTGATCTCGGACCGGCTGCATGGTGGAGCTGCACAGGAGACGTCTCAGACACTGTCATCGTAAAAACTTTTATTTCCTGTACCGGAATCAGGATCGAGAGCGAGTCGTCCGTAATACGACCTTTGCACTGAATCGGGATTGCGCCGATTTGACATTGTCCGGCGGAATTTGGCGCAAGACCAATCGTGACCCGGTGGATTTCACGTTGCCCGATAATCTGCGGAGTGGAAACCACAACGCGAGAAACCGTAAAATCTCCGAGAGTGTCGCCGAAATGGAGCGGAACCAGCTCCAGATCGGGCGAGTGGGTGATTTCAAGCGTCAATTCGACTTTTTGATAGAGTCGTGCCGGGTTCGGCGAAAGCATCCACTTGGCGCAAAGCCGACGGTCCGGCGAGGCGGTGGAATGGTTTTCCTGAAGAATACGGCTCATATTTTCGCTACGTTTTTCGCATTATCGCAACCTGGATCGCGTGAAATTTCAAGAAGCATTCTACCCCAATTTTTATTCGACGCAAATCAGGAGCGACTTTTTGAGCAAAGGCCGTCGGCAAGTTTGCAATTCACCCGGTTTATCTCTTGCCAAACGGAGAAAATCCGTGTACGCTAAAAGCCGGCTCCTTTCTCATTTCCCATCCCCATTTGTCATGCTTCGCCTTCGCCGCCTTTTCGCTTTGATGAAGAAGGAAACGCTACAAGTTCGGCGCGATCCGAGTTGTATTCTCATTGCATTCGTGCTTCCGGCGATTTTATTGTTCATTTTCGGTTACGGTTTGTCACTCGACGCCGAACATGTCAAAGTCGCCGTCGTGTTGGAAGACCGCTCGCCGACGGCCATGTCGCTTTGGAACTCTTTCGAGAAAACGAAATACATCGACCCGATCCGGTTCGAACGGCGGCGCGACGCCGAAGACGCCATCGTCAACACCCGTGTTCGTGGTCTCGTTGTGATCCGTGACGATTTTACGCGGCAACTCCAGTCCGGCAAACGAGCGGCGATTCAACTGATTACCGACGGTGTCGAAACGAACACGGCGACGATTTTGGAAAACTACGTCTACGGCGTTGTCGGTGTTTGGACAAGACAGCAAGCCCGGGACCGGGGTTTTGACGGCGCGGCACCGGTCGATATTGAAAACCGCGTCTGGTTCAACCCGGAACTTCGGAGCCGCAACGCACTGGTCCCCGGTTCCATCGTCCTGATTATGGCGATGATCGGAACGCTGTTGACGTCGCTCGTCGTTGCACGGGAATGGGAACGCGGCACGATGGAAGCGATGCTCGCCACGCCGATCGGACCGTTTGACATGCTGCTCGGCAAATTGATCCCGTATTACGTTCTCGGCATGGCGTCAAACGCGGTTTGCGTTTTGATTGCCGTCCAATTGTTCCACGTTCCGTTTCGCGGTTCGGTCTTTGCGCTTTTGACGGTCTCCTCGGCGTTTTTGCTGGCGTCGCTCGGCATGGGTTTCTGGATTTCAACGCTTTGCAAGAATCAGTTTCTCGCATCGCAACTGTCACTTGTGCTTGCCTTTTTACCGAATTTTATTCTGTCCGGGACACTGTTCGAAATCAATTCGATGCCGCTTCCGATTCGGATCATCACGTACTGTTTTCCCGCCAGATATTACGTAACAAGCCTTCAAACGATTTTTATGACCGGCGACATTTGGACGCTTTTTCTGCCGAACATGCTGTTTATGCTCACGATTGCAACGCTGTTTTTCGTCCTGACGTTTCGTATCACGCCGGAAAGATTGGAGTGAAACAGGATGCAATCGCCAGTCCGTCGACAAGTTTACGATTTTTACTGATTTTACCGTCATTTCGCTTCGCTTCATTCCGGCTTTTATTGGGGGAGATGAATAAAAGCCGGAATGGAGCATCGCGAAATGACGGTCTCGATACAAACTTGTCGACGGACTGATGCAATCGCAAAGGTGCGAACAAATCTTACTTGCTTGCCCCCAATTTGGTGCTATAATAACGGCGGTGCTTCTCTACGACCGGTTGAACTTCGATTTTTACGGAACACGGTGAAAAAATGACACACGATACTCCGAAGGCGACTCCTAGTAACAGCAAAGAAAAAAAGATGGAAGAGTTGCCCAAAACAGTGGTGCCTCTGAAACCGTCCACTCCGGTAACCCTTGAAAAGAGTGTCGCGGTTCTACCGAAAGATGAGCCGCCGCCGTTCCCTTATTTTCTTACCGAATTCGATCTCTACCTGCTCAACGAAGGAACGCATTGGCGAAGCTATGAAAAACTCGGTGCCCATCTGCGAGAAATCGACGGCGTTCACGGAGTCAATTTCACCGTTTGGGCTCCCAACGCAACACAAATCAGCCTCGTCGGCGATTTCAACGACTGGGACGCAAGCAAACACGTCATGCGCAAGTTGATTCCATCCGGCTTTTGGGAAATTTTCGTGCCCGGTTTGACCGAGGGAACGCTTTACAAATACCGCGTCTTTAACGGTGAGGAGTCTTGCGACAAGTCGGACCCGGTCGGTTTTTACGCCGAAGTTCCTCCCCGCACAGCGTCGATTGTCAGGGATTTGAACAAATATCAATGGAACGACGCCGATTGGCTCGAAAGACGGGAGCACTTCGACTGGCTTCACGAACCGCTCTCGATCTACGAGGTCCATTTGGGAAGCTGGCGCAGACCCGGCGATGATCCGCACGGATACCTTTCCTACCGCGACTTGGCGCACCAGCTGGTCGATTACGTCAAGCAAATGGGATTCACGCATATCGAATTGCTCCCGGTTGCCGAGCATCCGCTTTCGGCAAGCTGGGGGTACCAGATCGTCGGATACTATTCCGTGACGTCACGGTTCGGCGAACCGGAAGATTTCATGTATCTGGTTGATTTGTGTCACCAAAACAACATCGGCGTTCTCATGGATTGGGTGCCGGCCCATTTTCCGAAAGACGGGCACGGTTTGAGGCGTTTCGACGGAACGGCTCTTTACGAACACCAGGACCCCAAGCAGGGGGAACACCGCGACTGGGGGACGAACATCTTCAATTACGGGCGTTTGGAAGTTCGCAATTATCTCATTGCCAACGCGATTTTCTGGCTCGATAAATACCATCTGGACGGGCTTCGGGTTGACGCCGTTGCGTCGATGCTGTACCTCGATTATTCACGGAAGGACGGCGATTGGATTCCGAACGAATACGGCGGACGTGAAAATCTCAAAGCGATTGATTTTCTCAAATTGATGAATGAACAGGTTCACACGACGTTCCCGAACGTGTTGACCATTGCGGAAGAATCGACCGCCTGGCCTGGCGTTTCGCGCCCTCCGTACTGCGGCGGACTCGGGTTCTCGATGAAATGGAACATGGGCTGGATGAACGACTCGCTCCGGTATATACGACACGATCCGGTTCACCGCAAGTATCACCACGACGAATTGACGTTTAGCCTGATCTATGCGTTTCACGAGAATTTCGTCCTGCCGATTTCGCACGATGAAGTCGTTCACGGCAAGCGTTCGGTTATCGAGCAGGTGCCAGGCGATCTTTGGCAGAAATTCGCCAACGCCAGACTTTTGTACAGTTATATGTGGACGCATCCCGGCAAAAAACTGCTGTTTATGGGGTGCGAGTTCGGGCAATGGTACGAATGGAATTTCGACGAGTCGTTGCAATGGCACCTTTTGGAATGGGAGACGCACCAGGGTTTGCAGCGGTGTCTCATGGACCTGAACCGGATGTACCGGCAGGAACCAGCCCTGCACGAATTGGATTTTGACGGTCACGGTTTCGAATGGATCAACTGCCACGATTGGGAAAACAGTACGTTTGCCTATATCCGTCGGGCGAAAAACCCAAGTGATTTCCTGGTGATCGGTTGTAACTTTACACCGATCCCACGGCGGCACGTGATTGGCGTCCCGGAGCTGTGTTGGTATGAGGAAATCTTTAGTAGCGACAGTGAAATTTACGGCGGCAGCAACACCGGCAACGGGCCTGGCGTCATGGCAGTACCACGGGAAGCGTTCGGACGACCGGCTTCGATGGATCTGTTCCTCCCGCCGCTCGGAATGACCGTTTTGAAACCAAGACGATAGATTGGATGTCGGACTAAAAGAGCGAATACTCGACGTATTTTGTCGGATCGGCACCAAGATGCGAAAATCCTTTGTCGGTTAAACGTCGTCCCCGGGGCGTTCGGATCACCAGTTCGCTACGGAGCAAAAACGGTTCCACTTCGTCAACGAGCGTATCGGGAGCGACGTTCATCGTATGAGCGACCGATTCGACGCCGACCGGTCCGCCGCCGAACACCCGGAGAATCGTTTCGAGATACTTCCGGTCCTGCGGATCGAGACCGAGCAGATCGATTCCCTGCATGGCCAAAGCGTCCCTGGCAACGGAAAGTGAAATCGTTCCGTCCGCTTTGGCGTCGGTATAATCGCGGACCCAACGGAGCCGATTGTTCGCAAGACGCGGCGTTCCCCGACTTCGCGTCGCAATTTCCAAGGCCGCAGCGTCGTCGATCTTCACTTTCAGTTTCTTCGCGTTGCGGCGAATGATCTCGGCAAGTTCATCGACGGTGTAAAAATCCAAGTGTTCCCGCATTTGAAACCGGTCCCGAAGCGGCGGAGAAATCAGACCGGTCCGCGTCGTCGCCCCGATAAGCGTAAACGGTTTCAGCTGGATGTTGAGCGTTCTTGCGTTGACCCCTTCGCCGAGCGTCAAATCAATCCGAAAATCCTCCATGGCCGGATAAAGGAACTCTTCGACCGATTTTTGCATCCGGTGAATTTCGTCGATAAAGATCACGGATCCTTCTTCCGCATTGGTCAAATACGGAACGACGTCTTTGGGAGCTTTTAGCGTTGCGCCGTTGCCGATCTGCATACTGACCCCCAGTTCACGGGGAATGCAAGTCGCAAAGGTCGTTTTCCCCAATCCCGGTGGTCCGTCGAAAAGAATATGCCCGAGCGGCTCCCCCCGTTTACGAGCGGCGCGAACGGCGATTTCGATCCGGGCGTAAACTTCCCGTTGGCCGACCATTTCGACCATCTGCTGCGGCCTAAGCAGTTTGTCCTCTTCCGAAACGGTTTCCGGTAGGAGCGGCGGCGGTTCCACTCTCGAATGTTCAGGGGTAATAATCGTCTCTCGCGGCATACGTCTTGCAGGGTAATTACATCACTCAAACGGCCTCAAACCGTAAACAAATGGTAACTCAAAACAGTAGAGGGCATCGGGAATCGGGAATCGGGAATCGGGCATCGGGCATCGGGCATCGGGCATAGGTGATAAGTGAAAAACTTCCTCCAATTTCCGATTCCCGATGCCCGATTCCCGATGCCCTTAAATTTCAACACTTTCTCCGGTTTCAATACCATTTCGTTTACACTTTGAGTACCATTTTCGGCAATCGGTGTCGAAAATCAAGGAGGATTTCCGAGAAATTACAGATGCACGTCTTGAAAGCATGTTGGGGGCGTGTAATCGTTCCCCTTGGCCGATAGAGAACTTCCATCTCCAAGTTCAATACCATGCCGAGCACACTAAAAAAAACCGCCGCGATCTTGAAAATCACGGCGGCTCTCTGATTGTAGGCCAATAGGGTGGATCAAGTTCGTTTCCTACATCGTCAACCCACCTGTGTTCTTTTCTTCCCTGAATGTGTGTTCAAAGCGGGAAACCGTTGTCGTAAGGCCGAAAAACCCTACTAATAAACGAGTTCTTTCTTGGAACCGATAAGCGTCCTGAGCCGTTCGGCAAGCAGAGACGAATCAAACGGTTTTTTGAACGTTTCGTTGATGGTCGAACGATCAAAACTCATCGTGCTTCCGTCATCGGGAAGCAGGGCGATCAGAATGATCTCGGAAAATTCGCTGTTGCGTCGCAGATTTTGACAAATCTGGAGCGACTCCATTTTTCCGATCGAGAAGTCAACGATAATACAATCGGGGTGAAAACTTTCGGCTTGGATTCCGGCATCAAATCCGCTCGCGGCAACAGCCACTTTGAACGAACGATCACCGGGCAATTCTCTCTTGAGATTTTCGATCAAGACCTGATCCTGAGCGACGATAAGCACTTTGGCAAGTGTTTCGTCCTCCAGATCCCCCAAGGGCATCCCATGCTCTTTGAGGAACTTGATCAAATATTCTCGCGGGATTCTTCGGTCTTGCGACCCGGGAATGCGATATCCCTTAAGCCGGCCTGAGTCAAACCATTTGCTGACGGTGCGCGGGGCCACCTTACAGATCTTGGCGACTTGACCAGTTGTAAAAACCTTCATTGCAGGCTCTCCGATTTTCTACGCTAAGTCACTTTATTGTCGTTTGCGACTCTCCTTTTCGCTCACGACTCTTTGACAGCCCTCATACTCAAGACGATTAACATCATGTCAAACGACTCAAATACCTGGATCAGGGCAATACGAAATTCGCTTCATTTTGTTGGCAGTCCAACAGTCGGATTGAATCCCTCCAATCTCGCGTAGGACCACTATCGGCGTTCTTGCACCCCGAAAATTAGGAAATATCCAAAAAGAAAGAAAGGAAATCCCCTTCGTTTCAATCGTTCAATCAATCCCTTTTCTCAGGTGCCGTTCAACCGATGAATCCGTTTTCCTCGATCTGTCTTTCTGTTAGAAATTCCTCTTTTCAGAAATTCAGACGCAAAAAACACAACGACACTGCGCAATGTCCGGTAAAAAGGTTCCCATTGTCTTCCTGAAAACCCCGCCCGACGCTCTCTGGGCAACGCAAATTTTTCCCAGCTTGCGCACACATGCCACTTTGCATCGCTTACGCAAATTGCTTGCACTCTGGTGTGTCAACAATTCGCTTTTGTCGCAGTCATCGCTTGCAAGAGTAGAATCGGTGATTTGGGTGGTAAGACTTTAGAGAGAAAATCCGGGTAATCACAACAAATGAGTAGTAATGGTCGTACATGACAACCTTCAAGTTTCAATTGTAAGGATTACGAAAAGATTGGCGGCCAGGTTCCAACGGTTCAAAATAAAATCACGATTGTTTCCGTCGTGTCGGCGAACCGTTTGCAGAACGTCCGTCCTAAAAGATTGTATTTTGCCGATTTTTTCCAAATTCGCCAAATTTAAAAATTGTCAATCGGCGTATCGTTCCTGGTGCATTTTTTTCATTCGGTCCACGATTGCGCTGTGCATCTGGCTGACACGGCTTTCGGAAAGATCAAGAGTCAGTCCGATTTCCTTCATGGTCATTTCCTCATAGTAATAGAGGATAATGATAAGCCGTTCACTTTTGGTCAAACCTTTGGTGAACGCGCGGATCAAGTCCACTTTATCGAGCCGTTCCGTCGGGTCCTCACCGCGCTGGTCGGTAAGAATGTCGATTTCGCGGATGTCCTTGAACCCGTCGGTTTCGCCCCATTTTTTGTCGAGACTGGTGATATTGACGCTGTGCGTTTCCGCAAGCATCCCCGGAAGTTCCATAACGTCGATATTGAGATAGTCCGCAATTTCCATGTCATAGGGTTTGCGTCCCAGTTCAAATTCGAGCGTTTTGTAGGCTTCGTTGAGTTTGCTTGCTTTGGCGCGGATCATTCGGGGAACCCAGTCCATCGACCGTAGTTCATCGAACATTGCACCTTGAACTCGCGGCGTGCAGAATGTTTCGAATTTGACTCCGCGGGAAATATCAAACGCATTGATCGCACTCATCAGTCCGAAGGTTCCGGCGGAAATGAGGTCATCGAGTTCGATGGCCCCCGGCAATTTGGCCCAAAACCGTTCGGCATGACCGCGAACCAAAGGCATGTACCGTTCAATTAACCGGTTACGCAAAGAATGATCCAAGGGGTTTTCCGTGAACCGGTACCAAAGTTCCTCCGCATCTCCCAATTGTGGATAAGCCGGGTATTCCATTGTTGCCGTCTGAATCTCTTCGTCGGCGAAAAGAGCCGTTGCTAACTCCATAGTCCCAATCCCTTAGTTATGCCCGAAAAATAATCGAAAATACTGATGCGTCTTCACCGATCCCTCCGACTCGGTCAATTCGACGCGGAACAATAACAACTTTTTTCAATCAGGGAAAGAACGATTTTCAATTTTTTTGAAAAATATTATTTCTTCGACGGCAGTTTGGGTAATTTAAGTTGGGTGCATAGGGTTTTGCCGTGTCTTGGTTTTGCGTAGCCAAGTTTCATCGTGCTTGCTCTTCCAGTCCGTCGACAAGTTTGTATGAAAACCGGTAACTCCTTGTCAAATGTGAGTTAAACTGTGATTAGCAGAATTTTTTTCACAATCTCACCTTCAACCCAGGAGTCCCGGAAATGTTTAATTTACCCCTTTTTGTCGGCCTTGACTATCACCAGAACGTTATTCAAGTCTGCGTCATGGACCAAAGTCGAAAAATCC
>Ga0209628_10001660_pt1 | contig 14615 bp, 13 predicted proteins | sample TergutCu122P4_FD_187285 | JGI IMG/M metagenome (GOLD analysis project Ga0209628, IMG submission 187285) | Cubitermes ugandensis P4 segment gut microbial communities from Kakamega Forest, Kenya - Cu122 P4 (SPAdes) (version 2) | ecosystem: Host-associated > Arthropoda: Insects > Digestive system...
CTACGGGCGGCGGCCCTGGCCGAGCTGCGCCACTTCGAGCCCCTGCACTACCGGATCCGGATCGACGGCCAGGAGCGCGAGCTGCCGGCGATGTTCATCGCCGTGGCCAACGGGGGGTATTACGGCGGCGGGATGCACGTCGCTCCGACCGCCTCGGTCACCGACGGGCTGCTGGATGTGACCATCGTCCACCCGGTGTCCAAGATGACGCTGCTGCGGTTGCTGCCCCGGACGTTCGACGGCGGTTTCGTGTCCGATCCGGCCGTGGAGTGCCTGCGGGCGCGCGAGATCGTACTCGACGGCGACAAGCTGGTGGGCGTCGGTGACGGCGAGGCGCTCGGCCAGCCGACGTTCGGGATCACCTGCGAGCCGGGCGCGCTGTCGGTGTTCGTACCGAATCCGGATCCCCTGACCAAGCGGCGGAAGAAGTAGTGGACGCCGGCTCTCCCGCACCGGGGCCGCGGCTGGCCGGGTTCGCGGCCGGGCTCAGTTTCTCCCTGGACGATTACCAGAGCGAGGCCTGTGCGTGGCTGGAGGCCGGCTCCGGGGTGCTCGTCGCGGCCCCCACCGGGGCCGGGAAGACCGTGATCGGGGAGTTCGCGGTCCACCTGGCGGCGCTGTCGGGAACCAAGTGTTTCTACACCACCCCGCTCAAGGCCTTGTCGAACCAGAAATTCCATGACCTGGGCGCCGTCTACGGGCCCGATCGCGTGGGGCTATTGACCGGGGACCAGGTCATCAACTCCGAGGCCGATATCGCCGTGATGACCACCGAGGTCCTGCGCAACATGATCTACGCCGGGTCACCGACGCTGAACGGCCTGGAGTTCGTCGTGATGGACGAGGTGCACTATCTGGCCGACCAGTTCCGGGGGCCGGTCTGGGAGGAGGTCATCCTCGGGCTGGACACCCGCGTCAAGATCGTCGCGCTATCGGCGACGGTGTCGAACGTGGAGGAGTTCGGCGCCTGGATGGAGAGGGTTCGCGGTGACATGGCGGTCGTGGTGTCGGAACGGCGGCCCGTACCGTTGTATCAGCACGTCTTCGCCGGGCGGCGGCTCGTCGATCTGTACGAGGGTGAGGCCCCGACCGCCGGTGGTGCCGTCACGGCGCGGGTCAACCCGGAGCTGACCAAGCTCGCGACGACCGAGTCGCGGGTGATGCGCGACGACTCGCGGGCGATCCGGGGGCGCTCGGGGCGAGGCCGGAAGGGGAGCCAGTCGGAGGCCGGCGGGCGGGTCCACGGGCGGTGGGCGGCGAAGTCGCATCTGGTGCCGCGCCGATCCGGGGTGATCACCGAGCTGGACAAGCTCGACCTGCTGCCCGCGATCTATTTCATCTTCTCAAGACAGGGTTGTGACCAGGCGGTGGCGCGGCTGGTGGACGACGGGGTGTGGCTGACCAGCGGGTCGGAGCGGGATGCCTTGCTGGCGATCGCGGCCGAACACATCACGGGGCTGGCGGATGACGACCTGGAGGCCCTGCGCTACCGGGGGTGGCTGGAGGCGTTCTCCCGCGGGATCGCGGCGCACCACGCGGGGCTGCTGCCGGTATTCAAGCAGGCGGTGGAGGAGGCGTTCGGGCTGGGGCTGGTCAAGGTGGTCTTCGCGACCGAGACGCTGGCGCTCGGGATCAACATGCCGGCGCGTACTGTCGTACTGGACAAGCTGGTCAAATACAACGGCGAGCGGCACGCGGAGATCACGGCGGGGGAGTACACGCAGCTGACCGGGCGCGCCGGGCGGCGGGGGATCGACGTGGAGGGACACGCGGTCGTGACGTGGCAGGCGGCGTTCGACCCGAGGCAGGTGGCGGGTTTGGCCTCGCGGCGGACGTACCCGTTGATCTCCGCCTTCAAACCGACCTACAACATGGCGGTCAACCTGATCGCGTCGATGGGCTTGGAGCGGGCGCGGCAGATCCTGGCCGACAGCTTCGCGCAGTTCCAGGCCGACAATTCGCCGAAGAGCCGGCGGCAGACGAGGCTGGTGACAAGGTTCGAGTCGGTGTGTCTGGTGTTGGAGTCGCTGGGGTATCTGGAGTCCGAGCCGCTGCGGGTGACGGATGCGGGACGGATGCTGTCGCGGTTGTATGGGACCCACGAGTTGCTGATCGCCGAGGCCATCCGCGAGGGGGTGTTCGAGGGCTTACCCGTGGCGGACCTCGCGGCGACGCTGTCGTGTCTGGTGTATGAGGCGCGGGCCATCGACCGGCGGACGACGAGGTGGACGCCGAGCCGGGCGTGCGTGAAGTCGCTGAACGCGCTGACCGCGCTCTGGCGCAGTCTGAACGTCCTGCAGAGCGACTGCCGGCTGAACCCGTCGCCGAGGCTGGACGAGGGTTTCGCGCGCGCGGCGTACGCGTGGGCGTCGGGCGCCGGGCTGGGCGAGATAGTGGAGCTGACGGGGATAGCGGCCGGCGATTTCGTACGGTGGGTGCGCCAATGTGTGGACTGCGCGGGACAGATCATGGACGCGGTTCCGGGGACGGATTTGGCGCGGCGCTGTCGCGAGCTGATCAAGGTGATGCGGCGCGGTGTTGTGGCCGTTGACATGGATACGGAGTGAATCCCGGAATCGGGTTGGGATGCTGGTAGATTGACTGGTGATGGTTCGTTGCAAAGGAGCGGGAGATGCGAAAGGGCCGGCTGTTGGTGATTGGCGGACTGCTGCTGTCCGTGATTCTGGGAGGCTGCACCGGCGGCGGCGGTGAGCCGTCGGCGACGCCGACCGTGACTTCCGGGGCGGCGTCGTTCAAGAGCGCGGCCCTGGACCCGTCCGGAAAAGTGGACGTCGGGAAGACCCTGACGCTGACGTACGAAGTCGTGCCCGCGGACGCCGAGGTGACGGTGGTGTGGTTCACGGACGATGTGGTGCTGCGGGTGGGCGGCGCGGTGTTCGCTGGATCGAGCTACACGGTTGTGGCGGCGGATAAGGGCAAGGGTCTGATCGTGAAACTGACCGCGACGGTCCCGGGGCATGATCCGGTGGTGAAGTACACGAACCGGGTCACCGTGACCGGCGGGTGAGTGGTTGGGGTTGGTGGATTCGTCTGTTCGGCAATCGCTGTCGGACCGTGACCGGCGGGTGAGGGCGGGCGGTGTGTGATGAGCGGTGATGTCGGAATAGGTGTGTCCGCGGAGTTGGTCTTGGTGCGTCCGAGCCTGGAGGTCCGCGAAGAAATCGAAGCGGTCCGGGCGGAGTTGCTGGCAGAGTCGCCGCACATCATGGGTGCGAGCCGGCTGGGGGACTTTGCCGATCCGGCCGACTGGATCGCCCGGTGTGAGGCGCAAACCGATCCGGCGACGGTCCCGGATGACTGGGTGCGGACGGATCAGTATCTCCTGATGGAGGATGGTGGCGGGCGGATCCTGGGGCTCGTCAGCGTACGGCACACCCTCGGCACCCCGTTCCTGTCCGAACTGGGCGGTCACATCGGCTATTCCGTACGCCCATCGGAACGGAACCGAGGCTACGGGAGGGCGCAGTTGATGCTGGCGTTGGAGAGATGCCGGGAGATCGGCCTGGACAAGGTTCTCCTGGTCTGCGACGCCACCAACGAGGCGAGTCGGCGCACGATCATCTCGTGCGGTGGGGTGTACGAACGGGATGGGGTCGATAGCTCCCGGGGCGTGACCGTGCAGCGGTACTGGATCAGCCTGTAGTCTTCGGGCTGGTGCTCGCGGGCTGGGGCGGTGTCACATTAGGCACTCCGCCGCCGATGGTCACCTGCCGTCATTATTTCCTGTCAGGGATGGGCCTTGGAGCCTGTTTGGCCTATTCGGAACATGATCTGTGGGACCATCTTCAGGTTGATCGAACATACGTTCGGAGAGTTCGATGATATCCGCAAGAATATGTCAGGCTGGTCTGTCAGGATGATGCTATGAAGAATCAGCCTGCGGAGACCGTCGCCCTTGAACTGATATGGGCCAAGTCGGACGCGCGCGGTGCGACGCATTCGCTGCCGGCCCACCTATTGGATGCGATCGCTGCCGCCGAGCTGATTTGGGATCAGTACATGGCGCCTGGGTTTCGCAGCCGCCTGAACCGGTGTTTCGATGGTCGTGGACGAGAGGTCTTCTTGCTCGCCGCGGGTTGGCACGACCTCGGGAAGGCCACTCCGGCGTTTCAATGGAAGCAGCCGGACTTGACCGTGGGTCTCCGGGAGCAGGGCGCCCTGAGCATTTGCTTGGACAGCCACGACCGTGGCTGGCATCACAGCCACGCAAGCCGGGCTATCCTGGAGGAGCGCTTTCGTGACCTGCCGCAGGGGGCGCAATGGGCCTGGCTGGCCTACTTGCTTGAGGGACATCACGGTCGGTTCCGTGACTACGGCGAACCTCCTCCCCGGGCCTACGGGGACTCAGGGTGGCGAACTCTACAGCAGCGCCTGTGCAGGTGGGTGGAGGACCAGGTTGGTGTGGCTATCGGCGATATCGAGTGCGAGCTCCCGCCGCGGTCGATCCAACTTGAGTTGGCTGGGTTCGTTGTCATGGCCGACTGGCTTGCCAGTAGTAACCTGCTTCAGGGGCTCGGTACAACTCCATCATCACTCTCCCTCGCGCGTAGCCGCGTCGCCCAGGTCTGGGAGATGCTGGGTCTGCGAGGCGGGTGGACTTTGCCGCAGGTGCAGACGAGCTTCAACGAGACTTTCGGGTTCGCCCCGAGACCGTTGCAAACTGCTGTGATGCGAATGGCCGAGTCGATGGAGAGGCCTGGCTTGATTCTGGTCGAGGCGCCGATGGGCGAAGGGAAGACTGAGGCTGCCCTCGCGGCTGTAGAGATACTGGCGAGGCGTTTCGGCTGCGATGGACTAGCCTTCGCGATGCCGACTCAGGGCACCACCGACGCCATGTATGACCGATGTGTCGCGTGGGCCGAGTGCATCGATCCGGCGTTTCCAGTTGCGCTGGTTCATGGGAAAGCCATGATGAACGAGGTATGGCGGGCCAAGATCGAACAAGCAAGATCGGCTCCGAGGTTCGATGGGGTGTATGACGAGTTCGGCACGCGGGATGATTACGGGGTCAGCCAAGCGGCTAGCCCTGACCCCGCCGACAGCCCGGCTCCCAGCGAATGGCTTCTTGCGCGCCATCGGGCCCTTCTGTCTCCCGGTGTAGTCATGACGATCGATCACCTCCTGTACGCCGGAACCAAGACGCCATTCGTGATGCTGCGACACGCCGGACTTTCGGGCAAGGTGGTCGTCATAGACGAGGTTCACTCCTACGACATTTTCACGGAGTCGTTCCTGGACGAAGTCTTGGCATGGCTGGGGCAGGCCGAGGTGCCAGTCATACTCATGTCTGCGACCCTGCCACCTCAGCAACGCGAGCGTCTCCTGGCGGCGTACTGTGGTGGCCGCCTGGCCACTCCGGTCACGTCGCAGGCTGGATATCCACTCGTCATGAGTGTCGGTGGTTGTCAGGGATCCCAAGTGCGACATGCGGCTACCCTGCCATGGAGACAGAGCCTCGCGGTAGAGGTGGAGGTTCTAGGCGATGCCAGCAGCGGTGTTGATGCGCTGGCTAGCCGGATTCTGCGAGATATGGCTGGTGGTGGGTGCGCCCTGGCCATTGTCAACACAGTCGGGCGAAGCCAGCAACTGGCCAGGCTATTGAGGGACGCGGGTCAAGAGGTCCTCCTCATCCATGGGCGACTGACGGCGAGGCAACGAGCCGACAGGACTCAGATGGCAGTCGACCTGCTCGGACGCGGTCACACTCGAGCCACTGGTAGGCCCTGTTCGCTGGTAGTCGTTGCCACCCAGGTCGCCGAGCAGAGTTTCGACGTTGACGTTGACATCCTCTACACAGATCTGGCTCCCATGGATCTACTCCTCCAACGCATCGGCAGGCTGTTCAGACATGATCGGTCCCCGGATGACAGACCGCTGAACATGAGGACCCCCCGCGTGGTGATCAGTGGAGTGAGCTTGCAGGCCGAAAGCTGTTCATATCCCTCGGTGTTCGCGAAATACGTCTATGACCCGTATTCGCTCATCAGGTCGGCTGCCGCCCTGACTCAGGCGGGACCGTGGCTCATCCCCGATGACGTACCGCGTCTGGTGGAAGAGGCATACGCCGATACGTGCGGGTGGGTTCCCGCGAGTTGGGCAGCCGAGGAGAGGGCCGCGGGCCAGGAAGTCAGGCGCCGCGACTGGTCACGAAAGCACCGGGCCGGGTCGTTTCTCCTGAGCGCCGGTGCGGGGCTGGACATGGATCTGCGTAATCTGCACTATTTTGTTGTGGCCGGGGGCTCAGATGAGTCGGTGGTCGTCCGCGACGGTGAGCCGACTCTTGAGGTATGCCTGGTTGTGTCCCAAGGTGATCACTTCGAGACCCTGGGAGGGTCTCATATAGGGCCGTTGGGCGAGGCGGCGAGCAGTAATCAGATTGCGCTCGAAGTCCTCGGGGATACCGTGAGGGTGCGCCACGCAGGCAGCTTCGCGGGTCTCAGACCGCTGCCCGGATGGACTGGCGCTCCCCTCCTCAGGTGGCGGCCCGCCATGATCCTGGAAGACAACTTGACGGCCGAATATGACGATTGCGTCGTGTCGTACGACGAGGACTACGGCTTGGCCGTCGTCTGGAAGGGATCCAGACGATGACCAAGTCAACCCCCGCAACCGCGAGGACAACTCACATACCGATCGGCAAATCACATCGCACCACGGGACACCGCCGTGCTTGTTCGGCGACTAGCGGTTTCCATCATACTGGGGCCCGACGAGCGTTCGAAGTTGCGCCGGGCTCGCGGGTGTGCTATCGTGTGGCCATGGGTAATTACATCGCACCAGTTCATCAGGGAATCCAGAGAGGAGTCACCATCCGTGTATCAGTTATGGTCAAATGACTGGATCCCCGTGCGGCAGGCGCAGGGCCCCTCCCGTCGCTCATTGCTCGACGTCCTAGCTTGGGCTCATTCGATTCGTCGGCTTGATCCGACCGATGCGGTGGTTGAGGTGAGCCTGTTTCGACTCTTGTTAGCCATTGTCATTGACGTCCAGGGGCCGCAGTCCTTCGAACAGTGGAATCATCTATGGATTAGGGGGCGCTTTGAGCCGTCGCTTTACGAGCGATACGCTGCTCAGGTCGCCAGCCGCTTCGACCTTCTTGATCCCAGTGCACCCTTCTACCAAGTTGGCGACCTGGCTGCTGCATCTGGGGAGGTGAAGTCTGGTCTCCTGCTGATTCCTGAGGCCGCATCTGGCAACAATGTCCCACTCTTCAGCGTGGCAACGGAAGCACGAGTGCCGAGGATTCCTATCGCAGAAGCGGCCTGTCGGCTAGTCGCGTTGCAAGCAACTGATGTTGCAGGAATCAAGACCGGCGCAGTTGGCGACCCGGGGATGTCGGCGGGCAAGACAACTGGTAACCCGGTTGGCCCTCTGGGCCAGATAGGCGTGACGATCCCGATGGGCCGCAATCTATTCGAGTCCCTCATGCTGAGCATCCCACCCTCCGGCTTTGTTCCCGAATGGGATGCTCCAGCTTGGCGCCGGCCCGTTGCCACGGCCGCATGGGAGACGAGGCCGTCCGATGGCATGCTTGACTTGCTAACCTGGCAGGCGCGCAGGGTCCGTCTGATAGCCGATGATGATGCAAACCCAACCAGTGTAGTCGGCATCGTTGTGGCAGCTGGTGATAGATTGGAGGGGATCGATCCGCTTCACGAACCTCACACGGCATGGCAGGCGGCAGACGCGGCTCACCGCAGGATGTCTCAACGGCCAGTCCGGTTGCAGTCCGGGAAGACTTCTTGGCAAGGAATGGATTCCCTGTTGGCAGTGGACAACGTGGGTGCGTGGGCGTTGGCGTGGGCGGGTCAGCGGCGTTCTGCTATCGGAGCTCGTTACCCTCTGGATGTCCGCATGGTTGGCGTCGTCTACGGGAATCAGAGCGCCGTTATCGAGCATGTTGTCTCGGACTCATTGCCTATGTCGGTGTTGGCGCTTGGGGAGGGCGAAGATGCTGAGGTCATCAGAAGAGAGCTTCTTGGAGCATCGACCAAGGCTGACAGTATTCGAAAAGCCCTGAACAGTCTGAGTAACAACCTTCGCAACGCCTGTGGAGGGGCTTCACTGCCGTGGAATAAGGGCAGCAATCCTGGAGATAGCTTCGTCGCTGCCATAGACTCCGTAACTCGTCGGTTCGTCGCGGATTGCCGAGACCATCCCGAGGAGGTGAAGGAGCATGTCCTCCGGTGGGAGCAACTGGTGCGAGATGTCGCTCTGTCAATTGCCCTGCCACTCATCCGCCAGGTTCCACCCAGGGCTTTTTCTGGTGGGCCAGCTGACCCGGGCAGCAAGTATCCACCCATGAACCAAGCTCGCGCCGAGGGTCTCTTTCGACGCGACCTCAACAAGACCCTTGCAATGGCGTTTGATCATGAAAGAGATGAAATGAGGAATGATAATGACTGACTCGAAACGACGTGGCCCGTTCTTCTGGGAGAGGGATGATATGCCCCCTCCCGGGGAGCATCTTGCCGCACTGCGGCGCGGCTTCGACAGGCCGCCTGGATCGGTTCCCGCCATGTGGCAGTTCTATACTCGGTTGCACTCAAGCGGCGTGATGACCCCGGGGCTGGTGGCAGAGCATCAAGCGTTGAGCCTGTTCGGTCTACACCAGCAGGGAGAGGGCCAATCGGTGCACCGCGCAGGGCAGTCAGTCGGCGAAGCCGCGGCGCTCCTGCGGATCAGCGAGCGCTACAGCCCCGAGGCGATTGAGCAACGGTTCACGGCGGCGGCGACCGCAACGGGGGTCAGTGAGATGACCCACCACCTGCGGTTTCTTGTCCAGCTGATGAAGGCGGTAACTCCAACAATCGGTTTCGACTACACGCGGCTCTACTGGGACCTCGTTGCCTGGCAGGCCCCCGACGACCGCCCAGATGTCCAGCGGAGGTGGGGAGCCGCCTTCTTCTGGACTCGGAAGCCAGATCAGGATTCGAAAACAACAACAGAAAGGAAGAATACACAATGAATCGTCACCTCTACATAGACACCTATGTCCTACAGGATGTCCCCCCGTCAAACATCAATCGAGATGACACCGGAACCCCGAAGCAGGCCATCTACGGCGGCGCCAACCGCTTGCGTGTCTCATCACAGGCTTGGAAACGGGCGTCACGGCTGGCGTTCGTCGACCATGTGCCACCATCACAGTTGGGTGTGCGCACGCGCCAGTTGGCCCGACTGCTCTCCGACCGGCTTCAGCTACACGGGGTCGATGACGCCACAGCCGAACGGCTGGCGGGCGCGGCGGCGCGGTCGCTGGGTATCACTGCCGGGAAGAAGGACGCGCACTTGGCCTACCTCGTGTTCTTCGCACAGTCGCAAGTCGATGAGATCGTGCGGCGGGTTCTGGAACAGGTTGACGTCCTGGCCGCCTTGGACGACAAGCAACTCGACGAGCAGGTCAAGACAATCGACGTCAAGGGGGTCCTGGGCCAAGGCCATTCACTGGATGTGGCCCTGTTCGGGCGGATGGTGGCGGACTTGGCCGATCTCAACGTCGATGCCGCCACTCAGGTCGCCCACGCGCTGTCAACACACGCCACACAGACTGACTTCGACTACTTCACTGCGGTTGATGACGTGCAGGAGGCGGGGGAAACCGGAGCTGGCATGATCAGCTCGGTGGAGTTCAACTCCGCCACTCTGTACCGGTACGCGACCTTGGGGGTCCACCAACTCCTTGAGAACTTGAGCGACGAGCAGGCCACCGTCGATGGCGTCGTCGAGTTCCTTCGGGCGTTCACCCTGTCTATGCCAGCGGGGCACAAGACATCGTTTGCTCCTCACACGCGCCCCGGTTTCGTCGGGGTAGTGATCCGGTCTGATCAGCCAGTCAACCTAGTGAGCGCCTTCGAAGAACCTGTCAGCGCGGACCATGGCACCTTCCAGCCTTCCCTGTCTGCCCTGGCCCAGTTCTTCGTGGGTGAGGCGGTTCGATGGGGAGACACCCCTGTCGCCACGCTCGCGTCCTATCGCACCCCGGCCGACGCATCACTGGTCGCGGAGGCCTTTGGCCCCTCGCTCTCATTCGATGATCTCCTGCTCGCGGTGCGCAGCAGGGTCTCCGACTGGTTGGGGGCCTCCCACGAATCCGAGCGCCAGTGACCACCCGCGTCCTTGTGCTGCGACTCGCAGGGCCTCTGCAATCGTGGGGTTCCAGCAGCCTGTACAACCGGCGAGAGACCGCCTTGCACCCCACCAAGGCTGGAGTAGTGGGACTGCTGGCGGCAGCTAAGGGGCTGCGGCGGACCGATTCAATCGAGGATCTGCTGCAGCTTAGGCTCGGAGTCCGGGTCGATCGGCCGGGACTAATGCTGCGAGACTATCACACAGTCAGCGATCTGACGGGGGAACCACTGTTGTCGGCAAGGGTGAACGCGAAAGGGCAGCAGCAGCGTACTTCACCTAAGAAGCACACCCACGTCACCGAGCGTTTCTACCTCCAGGATGCCTGCTTCGTGGCGGCTATCGAGGGACCGGAGGCCACCGTCAGGGGCTTGGCCGAAGCTGTCCGGCACCCAGGGTTCCCGCTCTACTTGGGTCGTCGGTCCTGTCCGCCCGCGCAGCCACTGCTCTTGCCCGGCGACGATTCCCTCGTATGGGAGCCGGATCTGCTAGCCGTACTCCGGGCCGTCCCCTGGCAGGGAAGGCCGCTGCGTCAGCCAGGTCGCAATCGCTACTCCTGGCCCCAGAGCCTTCCGGCGACGTACGACGATGACCGCGGCACTGACGAGGTTGCAGACGTGCCCGTCTCGTTTGCACCAACCGAGCGTGGAATGACTACGCGATTGGTGTCGACCGAATGGATCGTGCCTCCCGGACTGAGCGATGTGCCGGAGGAGCCGACCGTACACCGTCCGTTCGACTTGCTGGAGTGGTCAACATGACATATCTATCAGAGATACCTCTCAACCCACTGAGGCGCCAGACCCAGTCGCTGCTGGCGAACCCTCAGAAACTGCATGCGGCAGTCATGGGTGGCTTACCGTATGAAAGCGACCGTGGCAGGCGCTTGTGGCGTCTTGACCAACGTGAACACCGCGTGGACCTCCTGGTTCTCTCGCCGGTCCGCCCGTCCTGGGATCACCTGGTTGAGCAGGCTGGATGGCCGGGGGCTGAGGGAGGTGGAGCCCGTATGGCTTCGTACGATCCGCTGATGGCTCTCCTGATGGTCGGGCGTCAGTTCTCCTTCCGGCTGAGGGCGAATCCCGTGCAGAACGTCCGGCGACCAGAGTACCCCACGGCCCGGGAGTCCCTGCGCATGAATGATCCTGATCGCACCCGCAGCTTGCGGGTTGGCCAGCGCACCGTCTCTCACCAGCTTGACTGGTTCCTGGCCCGCTGTTCAGGGGATGACGATCGGTGGGGGTTCACGGTGGGGGCCCGGGACGACCCATCTGTGGCCCTGGTGCACCGCCAAACCCTCAGGTTCAGCAAGGGGAAGGGGCTGCCGGATGTCGTCATAGGCACTGCGACATTCGAAGGGCGGTTGACGGTAACGGATGTCGATGTGATGCGCCGGTCGCTTCTTGGCGGCATCGGCAGTGCCAAGGCCTATGGTTGCGGCCTACTGACGTTAGCTCCGGCTTGACATGTGGTGGATCGCCGACCCGCAGGACCTACACCGGATTGAAGACCGGGTCAGCACGGTCTACGTTGAGCGCTGCCACGTAGACCGTGCTGAGAACGCCGTCATTTTCGTAAACAAGGAGCGCACTGTTCGTGTGCCGGCTGCCATGGTCGGCGCCGTCATGCTTGGACCGGGTACTCGGATCACCCACGCGGCGGCACGCCTCCTGGGCGACTCCGGAACATCGATATGTTGGGTCGGCGAACACGGAGTGCGGATGTACGCATCGGGGCTCGGACCCAGCCGCGGATCTCAGTTGATCATGCACCAGGCGTACCTGGTCACGCGGGTGCCGGAGCGCCTGAGAGTTGCTCGGGCCATGTATGCCATGCGCTTTCCCGATGAAGATGTTTCAACAGCCACCATGCAACAACTGCGGGGCCGCGAGGGAACCCGGATGAAGCGCATCTACCGCGAGCACGCTGCTCGCACCGGGGTGCCCTGGAGCGGAAGGAAGTACCGCCTGGATGATCCGGAGGCGGGAGACACCGTCAACCGCCTCCTTTCCATGGGGAATAGTTGCCTATACTCCGCATGTCACGCCGCGATTATCGGTCTCGGAGCCAGTCCAGCCCTGGGGTTTGTGCACACTGGTAAGTCGCTATCATTTGTCCTTGACGTTGCCGATCTGTACAAGGCAGAATACACGATACCCCTGGCATTCGACCTGGCCGCACAGAACAGGGGCGACGAATCAGCGATCCGTCACGCGTTGCGAGACAGATTCTCCGATGGACGATTCATGCGGCGAGTGGTACGAGATATCCATATCCTGTTGATCGGACCATCAGGAGTAATCGATGAGACCGAGGCAAACCGGCTGTGGGATGAACGTCGCGACTCTGTTGGAGGTGGTAGGAACTACTCATCAGAACGGTTCGACGACGAGGTTATGATGCTGGAGCGGGAGGGATACATGAGCCTTTCCGGACCAGAAATACCTGAGCAGGAGGTATGGTGACCGTTGTTGTCCTCGTGGCCGCTCCCGAAGGGTTGCGAGGCCACCTCACACGCTGGATGGTGGAAGTCCAGGCAGGAGTGTTCGTTGGCAATCCTGGGCGGCGTATCCGCGACCGCCTGTGGGATACCCTGAGCGTTCGGATCGGCGGGGGCCAGGTGGTCATGGTGGAGCCGGCCAACAACGAGCAGGGCTGGACCGTTCGGGCCGCGGGACGAGAGCGGTGGTATCCAGTGGACTATGATGGACTAATCCTATCTGCTAGGGAGCGTCGATAACGTCCCTTGTGGATGAGTGTGGGCCCCGCGCCAGCGGGGATGATCCGCGGTGCAGGCTCTGCTGCCCGAGGGGTACTACGTGGGCCCCGCGCCAGCGGGGATGATCCGTACGACCGAGTGACACCTAGCCTACGAGCAATGTGGGCCCCGCGCCAGCGGGGATGATCCGTCGTCAGTCTCCGGGGTCTCCCAGGTGCCATCGTGGGCCCCGCGCCAGCGGGGATGATCCGCCCCAGAAACCCCACCCGGTCCGCCCGTGGGGGTGGGCCCCGCGCCAGCGGGGATGATCCGCCAACAACACGACGTGGGAAACCGCGGCGAACGTGGGCCCCGCGCCAGCGGGGATGATCCTACAAACCTGGTATAGCACCGACCACAGATGAGGTGGGCCCCGCGCCAGCGGGGATGATCCGCCTACCTGGCCTACCAGGGTCCCCAGGCTGAGGTGGGCCCCGCGCCAGCGGGGATGATCCGCCTGGCCGGTGGTTCCCGACGTACCGGCCGCGGTGGGCCCCGCGCCAGCGGGGATGATCCGGGAACACCACCCAACTCAGGTACCGGAAAAAAGTGGGCCCCGCGCCAGCGGGGATGATCCGTCATTGCCCGTGACTTCGAGAACTGGCGTTGCGTGGGCCCCGCGCCAGCGGGGATGATCCGTTAGAAGAATACGAACAGCAGGGTAGAGACTAGTGGGCCCCGCGCCAGCGGGGATGATCCGCGGAAAGGGAGGGTGTTGGCATGAGTGTCAGCGTGGGCCCCGCGCCAGCGGGGATGATCCGTCCCGTAGGATGCCATCGACGTCCAAGACCCGGTGGGCCCCGCGCCAGCGGGGATGATCCGGCGACGAACCGGCCGCGCCGGTCGTGTTGCCCGTGGGCCCCGCGCCAGCGGGGATGATCCGCTTGATTGTCGCCATCACCGCACCGCCTTGCCGTGGGCCCCGCGCCAGCGGGGATGATCCGCCGTCTCGGGCAACGCCTGACCTGGCAACCGGGTGGGCCCCGCGCCAGCGGGGATGATCCGTGATGCCAGATGGCAATGGCGTCAGCACGGCAGTGGGCCCCGCGCCAGCGGGGATGATCCGCCCTGTTTTACGCTGCCGCCTCCACACCGCACGTGGGCCCCGCGCCAGCGGGGATGATCCGGGTTCGGACAACCCGAAAACCAATGACTGGCTGTGGGCCCCGCGCCAGCGGGGATGATCCGACCAGATCCGGGAGTTACGCCGACAGAACGAAGTGGGCCCCGCGCCAGCGGGGATGATCCGGAACTGGACTCCCGTCTCGACGCCATCCAAACGTGGGCCCCGCGCCAGCGGGGATGATCCGTGGGTGCGCACCATCGTCGTGGGTGCCGGGGAGTGGGCCCCGCGCCAGCGGGGATGATCCGTTCTACCCGAACCTGAACCGGGTGGGTGGTCTGTGGGCCCCGCGCCAGCGGGGATGATCCGAACTGGGCATCGGTCAATGTGGCGCCCGACTCGTGGGCCCCGCGCCAGCGGGGATGATCCGCTCCAGCGGATTGGCACCCGCCGGTATCCCTAGTGGGCCCCGCGCCAGCGGGGATGATCCGATGATCTGAGGTTGCCGTGAAGACCTGGGTTGGTGGGCCCCGCGCCAGCGGGGATGATCCGCAACAAGGGACCCCTAGCAAGTGCCAGGGGTCGTGGGCCCCGCGCCAGCGGGGATGATCCGTACGCCGGGTTCTCAATGGCGTGGAAAACACG
>Ga0209628_10001661_pt1 | contig 14612 bp, 14 predicted proteins | sample TergutCu122P4_FD_187285 | JGI IMG/M metagenome (GOLD analysis project Ga0209628, IMG submission 187285) | Cubitermes ugandensis P4 segment gut microbial communities from Kakamega Forest, Kenya - Cu122 P4 (SPAdes) (version 2) | ecosystem: Host-associated > Arthropoda: Insects > Digestive system...
ATTACGACCTTGCCGCCGCGGTGGCAACATTTCCGCTTCCGGTAATAACAGGAATTGGGCACTCTACCAACGAAACCATAACAGATATGGTGGCGTTTGAAAATAAAATTACTCCTACTGAGGTGGCGTACTTTTTAATTCAACAATTTCACAATTTTGCTTTAAAAGTGGATGATTGTAAAGAAAAGTTCGTAAAAAGCGTTCAAAAACAATTACACGAAAAAGACTTATTTTTTTCAACAATTTTTCAAAAACTTATGTTAATTGTTGGAAAATACAATCATCAAAAAGAAAAGGAGATTTCAGGTTTATCCCAGCGATTTCAGAACGCGGCATTTCAGTATTTACAAAAACTACAAAACGAAAACAATTTTTTGTTGCAAAAGTTGAAAAATTCTACAAATCATTTTTTTATAAAACAACAAAATTCGCTGCAAGATTTTCAAACCAAAATAAATTTGTTGCACCCGGAAAATATTCTCAAACGCGGATACAGCATTACGATGAAGAACGGCAAAGTACTCCGCAGCATTGATGGGGTTTTAAAAGGCGATGAAATTGTGACGAAACTTTTGCAAGGCGAGATAAAAAGTTTAGTAAAGTAAACAAAAAATCTGAAAAACCAAAAAATAGCCTTTTTTAGCCCTTTTCACCTGTTTTGGACATATAATATTAAAAATAATTTTTCTGCGCTCTAAAGCAAGATTTTTAAAACCCTAAAAATCAGTAAAATAATCTAAAAATCAGATTTTTTTGCAAATTTTATATAAACTACCCGCCCTGCGGGCACCCCTTCAAAATTTGAAGGGGATATGGGACACTCCTCACCTCTCATCTTGTGCCCTATTTCAGGTGCATTAACAAAATAGCAATATCTGCCGGACTTACTCCGCTAATTCTTGCCGCTTGTCCTAAATTTTGTGGTTTTACTTTTGTTAACTTTTCGCGAGCTTCCAAGGAGAGAGAAACGAAAGAATTGTAATCTATAGTTGACGGAATTTTAACATTGTCAATTTTAGACATTCTATCTGCTAATTCTTTTTCTTTAGTAATGTACGGACCATACTTTACGGAAATTTCTACATTTTCAATTTCTTCTTCGTTTAACTTTAAATGTTCTATTTTGTTTTTAACAGCAGGCACATTTTCAATAATGTTGTTGAAGGAAACTTGAGGTCGAAGCAAAAGTTGAGAAATTTTTATGGGTTGCGTTAGAGGAGAACAATTTATTGTATCCAAAAATGAATTAACTTCGTCCGGTTTTACGTTTTCTTTGGTAAGAAAATCTTCTAATTTTTGTTGTCGTTTATATTTATTTTCCAATTCTTTTATTCTTTCATCATCAATTAAACCGATTTTGTTTCCTATGGGTGACAATCGAATATCAGCATTATCTTGTCGTAATAAAATTCTATATTCAGCTCGAGAGGTAAACATTCTGTACGGGTCTTGCACGCCCTTTGTAACCAAGTCATCAACTAAAACACCCATATACGCTTCTGAGCGCGACAGAATAATGGGCTCTTGTTCGTTTATGGTTAGGTGCGCATTAATACCTGCTAACAATCCTTGGCAGGCAGCTTCTTCGTATCCGGTGGTTCCGTTTAGTTGTCCGGCGATGTACAGATTTTTTAATTTTTTAGATTCTAAGGAAGGACATAAGTCTAATGGATCGAAATAATCGTATTCAATGGCATAACCGGGTTTTAAAATGTGTGCATTTTTCAATCCAGGAATATGTTTTAGTGCTTCGGCTTGTACCTCTTCAGGAAGCGAGGAAGAGAATCCGTTAAGATAATATTCGTTTGTATTTCTTCCTTCGGGTTCTAAAAAAAGCTGATGTCTTTCTCTATCTGAAAACCTATCAATTTTATCTTCAATTGAGGGGCAATATCGAGGACCTACTCCTTTTATTCTACCTTGAAACATAGGAGATTTATCAAAACCGGTTCTTAGAACATCATGAACTTGTTTACAAGTGTAAACAACCCAGCAACTCAATTGATTTTTTAGAAGGGGTGTATTTGTAAAGGAAAATTTTGCCGGATTTTCGTCACCTTTTTGTTCTTCCATAACGGAAAAATCAATAGTACGCCCATCTAATCTAACGGGTGTTCCGGTTTTCAGTTGCTTCACAGAGAGCCCTAATTCGGCAAGTTTTTCTGATAAAATTGGCGAGTTTGGTTCACCCATTCTTCCGCCGGAGAAGGAGATTTCACCAATATGAATTTTTCCATTTAAGAATGTTCCATTAGCCAGAATTAATTTTTTAGTAAAAATAGTATTTCCCTGCAATGTTTTTACACCAACAATTTTGTTATTTTCAACAATCACATCCACTACACAATCTTGTCGCAAATCTAAATTTTCTTGATTTTCTAATAGATTTTTCCAAAACATTGAAAAGGCATATTTATCGTTTTGTGCTCTTGGGCTCCACATGGCAGGACCTTTCGACCGGTTTAGCATACGGAATTGTACCATAGTGTTGTCTGTAACAATTCCGGACATTCCGCCCAGTGCATCAATTTCGCGTACAATTTGTCCTTTTGCAATTCCACCCATTGCGGGGTTGCACGACATTTGGGCAACCAAAGAAAGATTAAGATTAACGAGCAATACTTTTGACCCTAATTTAGCAGCAGCAACCGCCGCTTCACAACCGGCGTGCCCCGCACCTACCACAATAATATCGTATTTATTTTTCATTGTTCCCCGTGAAACATATTTATAATAGTTTGTTTTTCTATGAATTATAAAGTTCTTTAAATAACCCCAAAGCCTCCTCCTCTTTCTGATTCATCAACTTTTTTTCATCATCATTTTTATCATTATATCCGCAAAGATGTAAAAGTCCGTGCGCTATTACCCTTCGTAATTCTTCCTCAAAAGTACAATTATAGGTTTCTGCATTTTCTTTTACACGTTCAACAGAAATTAAAATATCGCCCTCTAATATGTTTTTTTTAGAATAATCAAACGTAATAACATCCGTATAGGCATCGTGCATTAAGAATTTTTTATTGAAATCCAACAATTGTTCATCGTTATAAAAAACAATATTTATATCTTGAATTCTTTTGTTTTCCCTTTTGGCAGCTTCTCGAAGCCATATTTTAATTTGTGTTTTTTGGAATAATTCAAAATTAGTTTCAAAAAAAAAGATAATCATATTGTTTATTTTGATGTTTATTTTTTGTTTTCTTCGGCATACCACTCGGCAAAAGATTTTTCTGTTTCATATAACCGCAAGGAAAAAAGTTGCAAATCTTCAGGCAATATTTTTTCAATAATTGCAGCCATCTCACAAATCATATTTTCGGTTGTGGGTTGAAATGGAACCACAATTATTTTTTCATAGTTTTTTTTTAATGCGTTTAACAAAACAGAATCAGTGTTTTTATGTATCATTAGTGCGTGGTCCCAAATAGAAACAATGGTATCTTCAATCAATTTTTTGAAATCACTAAAATCAATAAGCATTCCTTTTTGTGAAGATGTTTCATCGTTGTTCGGTGTACCTTTAACAGTTACCTCCAATTTATAAGAATGTCCGTGAATATTTTTACACTTTCCTTGGTAGTTAAGCAAAACGTGAGCCATATCAAAACAAAAAACCTTAGTTAAACGTAAAATAGTCATATTATTAAAATTTGCTGCAAAGAAACACCAAATTTTTAAAAGAAGCAAAAAAAGAGACTTATTTTATAAAAACAAGCCTCTTTCTTTGTAAAAAATGTAAAAAAATTATTTGTTCTCCAACTCAGGTTCTTCAGAAAACCAAATATCAAGTATCTCAAAAGGCACATTAATATTATCTCTCGTCAAAATTTGTTCAGGAATATTTAACCAAAGACCAGTATTGTTTTGAGGATTTGTAATGCAAAGTGTACGGTCGGGGAACAAAAACTCCAATTCTTCACCTAAATCTTCAGGATCATCAAAAACAAGTTTAATAACACCGCCACTTTCAACCACAGCAACTTTGGCGGTATGGTTACAAACGTAGCCAAATCCTCTGCAATCAATGTGTCCCAATTGACCAAAAACCATAACACAACCATTGCCACATTGATCTACAGTATGACCAACGGAAAACTTTATTTTAAGCCATCCCAATAATCCTCGACAGTCACTTGTTGTAATCCATGTGGCTTCATTTTGTTTTATAATACCATCGCTTTGATTGTCAAAGTTTTGGTTGGAGTCTGTTACTACTTCATTTTTTTTACAAGAAACTGTAAAAAAAACAAGTATAATAACTACGAAACAACGTAAAAATTTAAATTTTTTCATAATAAATGTATTAAAGTTAAACATGTTTGCAAAAAAACACAGAAAAAAATACAAAAAAAGAAATTAAGATAAAAATGACGTAAAAATGACGTAGAAATACAAAAAATGAGTTATTCAATATTTATTGATAGTGTAACTTCGTAGAAATCATCACCTTGCTCTATTATTAAATTGTGCTTGTTTTTGTAGCATAATTCCAATCGTTGTTCTAATATTTTCAATCCACTCTCGGAAGAGATAGTATTTTTAGAGAGTTGGGAATAATTATTTTTGCAGTAAAATTTTACCACAGGAACTTGGGTTGTGTCGATAATAATATCCACATAACCACTTCCATTCTTTTTTGTGTATTTCATTGCGTTGCTGATAAGGGGCTCAAACAGCAGGGGAATAATGAAAATCTCATCGGTTTGCCCCAAAACATCGAAGGTTACCTTAGGGTTTTCGTTATGCCTAAAATTTTCTAATTCAATGTAATAATAATAAAAAGCAATCTCTTTTTCCAATTCAACCCTTTCTTGTTCAGCATCTACCAAAAAGTAGTATAGAATAAATTTAACCTTCTCAAAAAGTTCACCATTATTATTTTTATCAGAGATTTCTATTCTAAAAAGTTCAATAATATTAAAAAAGTAGTGTGGTAATAATTTTTTTCTTGAAAAAATCCTTTCAAATTCTTGCTTTTCACGAAGAAATAATATTTCCTTTTGTTGGATAGTATCTTTTTTGTCAAAAAAAAGTATTAAACGATAAAAATATTCCACCCAAATAAAGAATACAAAAAGCGTAGAGTTTCTTATTAATATATTACCAACAGTAATAATAGAAATGTTAGAATTGTCAATAAAATAAAAATAGGATTCATCAAAAATCTCCGGAAAAATTAATAATTCAAAACAGGAACTTGCAAAAATTAAGAGCAAAAGTAAAAGAACATGTATCCAGTTTTTTTTTGAGAATTTCGGATATAAATATGAAGTGTGAAAATTTACTATTATTATAAGAAATAAGAAGACAATGAATTCCCGACCAATAGCATTTGGTGCAGAAGGTCTTAGAAAAGAAAAATTAATAAAAAAAAAGCAAAAACCAATCCAAAGGAAGGTTTTAAAAAGAAGAAAATTTAATTTCTTAAAATAAATGTTATTTTTCTGTGTTTTCATTTTTAATAATTTTGTGCAAAAAAACAAAAAAATATTTTTATACACCAAAAAATGAAATTTTCTTTAGTTAATATGCAAAATGGAGAAATATAAATACATTATTATTGACGATGAGCACTTGTCGCAATTGGCAGTACTACAGCGGTTTAAGGATTATCCTAATTATTTTTGCGCGGCAACATTTTATAATCCTAAGGAAGCACTTGATTATCTCCAAAAAAATAACTTAGATTTAATTTTTTTGGATATTGAGATGCCGGAAATGAATGGTTTTCAGTTTTTAGAGAGCTTAAAACAAGATATTTTTGTTGTCATTTTAACAGCATATCCAGATAAATACAGTCTTGAAGCGCACAAATTTTATGAAGGAAATCTGATAATTTTCTCCAATAAGTCGCAACTTGTGTATTATTTTCCTAAAATAATTACGCGTTTTGAGAAATTATATGCCGAAAGAGAAATGATTCATAGAATTAACAAATTATCTAAAAATCAAATACAAACATTTCCTAAGAAAGTGGGTGATATGACCATTTTACTTACGGATATTCGTATTATTGAAGTAGTGGGGCACCATATTGTTTTGAAAATGAAGCAGGGAGAAGAACATATTTTCAGAATGACATTTTCGGAGTTGAACAAATTTTTGCCAAAAAATTTATTTTTTAGGGTTAGAAGAAATATTATTATCAATATTATTTATGTTACAGCCATAAACGATACTACGGTTTGTTTGGGAGAAAATCATTTTGTAATTTCAATGAAATTTAACAGTAATATTCTTTCGGATTTAAAGAAATCTATTAAAGTTTTAAGAGGTTAGATTTTGTTTTTTGGCTATTTTTTTATTCCAATAATAAAAATCCCCGATTCATCTGCTTTTTTTATAACAGCTTCACGTTCAATCAATAAAATACCTCCGGCTTCCACCGCGATACCTTTTATTCCATACTTTTTCAGTTGTTCGATAGTTTGCAACCCAATAGCCGGTAAGTCCACGCGCAGATCTTGTTTGGGTTTAAGAACTTTCACCATAACGGGTGCTTTTCCTTCTTTTTTAACCGATGCTGCCCGTGAAAGCATCATATCTGTTCCCTCAATGGCTTCTACTGCCAAGACCATACCTTCTTGAACTACAACAGCCTGTCCCACATCAACTGCTCCTAATGCTTTTGCAACAACGATTCCCCTTTCGATATCGTCCATATCTTCCTTTGAGGGTTTAACTTTTCCATAAACTCCTTCGTAAAACATCATTTCCGGAACCACTTCTTCGATACTTAAAATCTTGAATCCCAGATTTTCAGCTTCATTAATTACAGCCCGAAACAGATTATCATCGCTCATTTTTTTTATTGCTATTTTTGTGAGCATTTTCATTCCCTGCCAATCCGGAATAAGCTCTTTAAAGGAAGGTCTTTTAATGCCCCCCGCCAACACAATATTTTGAATATCATTTTTTTTGAAAAATTTCATCATTTTGCCGGCTTCCCCTATTTTTGCAAAACAATGTGGCGCATCTTTAAGTTGTTCTTCCGAAGCAAATGTTTCTAACCCTATTACAAAAATTTCAATTCCTTTTTCTTTGCAATGTTTTATGATTTCAACAGGCATATTTCCGCTTCCTGCGATCATGCCAACTTTTTTTATATCAGCCATATTACAAATTCTATTAAATAATTAACATAGCGTCACCATAAGTTAGGAAGCGGTATTTTTCGGCAATTGCTTCTTTATATGCTTTCATTACAAACTCATAACCGCCGAAAGCTGCAACAATCATTAACATAGGGCTTTCTGACGGATGAAAACTAGAAACCATAGCATTTGCAGATAAAAATCGATGGGGTGGAAAAATAAATTTACTAGTCCAGCCATCGTAGGGTTTAATTTTACCTGTTTGGTAAATAGAAGATTCTAAAGCCTTTACGGTTGTTGTTCCGACAACACAAACTTTTTTATCATTATCTTTAGCAACATTTATTCTAGCTGCCGATTCTTCGGTAATGAACATTTGTTCGGAGTCGGACTTATGTTTGGTAAGGTCTTCCACGTCTATTTCCCGAAAATTACCTAATCCGGAGTGAAGAGTAACAGGAACAATTTCAACGCCATGCAGTTCAAAACGTTTAATAAGTTCTCGGCTGAAATGCAGTCCTGATGTAGGAACAGCCACGGAGCCTTCTTCGGTTGCAAAAAGCGTTTGATAATTTGCCTCATCTTCGGGTTCAATATCTCTAAATCTTAAAATATTATCGGGCAGTGGCGTGTTTCCCAGCTCTTTCAATTTTGCCCGAAACTCTTCGTAAGTTCCTTCAAACAAGAAGCGTAGGGTTCTTCCGCGGGAAGTGGTATTATCAATAACTTCAGCCACCAAACTACTGTCTTCACCAAAATAGAGTTTGTTTCCGATTCTAATTTTTCTTGCGGGGTCCACCAGAACATCCCACAACCGACTTTCAGCATCTAACTCTCGGAGTAAAAAAACGCGAATTTGTGCACCGGTTTTCTCTTTTTCGCCAAAAAGCAGCGCAGGAAACACGCGAGTGTTGTTTACAACAAACACATCACCTTCATTAAAATATTCTAAAATATCTTTAAAAATACGATGTTCTATGGTGCGTGTTTTGCGGTTAAGTACCATTAAACGAGACATATCCCTTTCTTCTAAGGGGTGCAACGCAATCAATTCTTGCGGTAGAAAATATTTGAATTGTGATAATTTCATCAAGTAAAAATTTGAGGGTGCAAATATACACTTTGAAAAGGCGTTTGTCAAGGGGTTTTTGCATTTTTTTTGAATTTTATGCAAAAAAAGCTGTTTCTGTTGTAAATAAATAGTCTATACAGGCAAGATTTTTTACAAAATCAAATTTTTCAGCAAAAACTTGATGATATTCTATTTTTTTTTGTCGAAAAATTCTATTTTTTGGCAGAAAAACCTCCCTAAAATCTTCCATATTTTCAATTTTTTTTTCAAATTTTTCAGTTAATGAGAAGTTATTTGTTAATGAAAAAAGCTTTTGTAACAAAATCAATAATTCTACATTAAAATCAAGTAAAAAATGTTGTTTTTTTTGAAAAAAAGGTTCAAAAAAATCGCGATAATATAAAAAATAGGGGCTGTTATTATAGGCAGATTCAATTGTTTTCCAGTGGTTTCGTTGCCAAGCCACACTGTTATCAATTTTTATTTCATTAATTTTTTTTGTTGCAGCATTTCTTACAACGGGGATGATTAAATCTTGTACTCCGTTTCCGGTTAGTATTGTGGTTCTATTTCGATAGGTTTGTTTCTGATAATTTTCATGCGCTTCTATCCACACTTCATCTGCATTTTTCATTTCTAGTAAATAATCAATGGGCGGTAAATAGGCAATAGAGAAAAGTTTTTGTTTCATCTATCCCCTTTTAGAAATGCCAAATTAATCATGTTCATCACAAAAATCAATAGAAAATCATAGTCATAGTTTCGGCAACATTTCATACACCAATTTCACCATTTTAGGACCGGCAATATTTGCAGCCTGCAGCACCTCTTCGTGCGATACTTTTTCCACCTGCCCCACAATTCCTAAGTCTGTAATTACAGATAACCCAAATACTTCCATCCCGCGATGGCGGGCAACGATGGTTTCGGGCACGGTGGACATTCCCACCGCATCTCCCCCCAGAATATTGAACATTCTATACTCGGCAGGGGTTTCAAAACAAGGACCTGTAACTCCCACATAAACACCGTTTTGCACATGAATATCCAATTCTTTTGCACATTCAAACGCAATTTTTAGCATTTTTTTCGAGTAGGCTTCGCTCATATCTAAGAAACGAGGTCCCATTTCGTCGTCATTGGGTCCAAGTAAAGGGTTGGTGGGGAACAAGTTAATGTGGTCGCGGATCAACATAATATCTCCAACTTTAAAACTTGGATTCATGCCACCGGCAGCGTTAGAAACAATTAACTTCTTAATACCCAGTTCTTTCATAACTTGAATGGGAAAAGTTACCTCTTGCATCGTGTAGCCTTCGTAAAAATGGAACCGTCCGCTGCAAACGATAACGTCCACGTTGTTCATTTTGCCAAAAATTAACGAACCGCGATGTCCTTTTACGGTGGAGACAGGAAAATTCGGAATTTCGGTGTATGGGATTTCTTTTTCAATTTCAAGATGTTGTACCAATCCGCCCAATCCAGAACCCAAAATAATCCCGATTTGGGGTTTGTTTTTCATTTTTGCAGCTAAAAACTGTCCGGTTTCTTTCAATTTTTTCATTTTTGTGATATTTTAATAATTATAATCTAATTTTTCTGCTTTCTTTAATTTTACGAATACTTGAAGCGGAATGAACAATATCCAATACTTCAATATGTTCATCGGTAATTCGATATATAATCAAATGCGCATCAAGAATAATATTACGATACATGCGACTTTTTGTTGTAAGGTGACGACATTCCGGGTAACAAAAATAGTCATTTGTTAATTCTTCAACAAGTTTTGAAACAGTATTGAAATATCTTCTTGCCTGAAAGGAACCGAACGTTGCAATACCATATTTCAAAATTTCAATCAGATGCCCTTCATAACGTTTAGAAGTTATTACCTTTTTTGATTGTCGAACCATTGCAATATTCGTTTGTGTGTTTCAGTTACAGGGTAAAATTGTTCTTTTTCAATACTTTTAAAGTGTTCCCACCATTCTTCTTGAGTCCCGCAAAAAGGAATATTTGGGTTCCATTTATCTGAAAACGAAGTTTCGACAACTTTTGTTTGATATGCCAAAGCCGATTCATTAGCAGTAATTGGTTGATTTTCGGAGAGTTTATACGATTTTTTCTGCATAAAATGCTTTTTAGTAGTTCGCTGCAAAATTAAAATTAATCACAAATAAAATCGTACAACCCCATATTTTTGCTTTATTCTTTTATTAATTTTGCAAGCATTTTTTAAAAAATATAAAAACCAGTATAACTTATTAATTATGAAAATTTTAGTTTTAAATTGCGGCAGTTCCTCTATAAAATATCAATTGGTTGATATGGATAAAGACGCGGAAATTATGGCAAAAGGTATTGTTGAACGTATCGGCTTGGAAGCGGGTATTTTTACCCATAAACCCAGATATTGGGACAAGTACTCCATTCAAACCCCAATCCCCGATCATGAAATGGGTATTAAATTGATTTTAGAAGCGTTGCAAGATAAAGTTCACGGCGTAATTCCTTCTTTGGAAGCGATTAATGCGGTGGGACATCGCGTAGCGCACGGCGGAGAGTATTTCAAAGAAAGTATGCTCATAGGAGAGAAGGAACTTGTTGAGATTGAAAAACTTTGTGAACTTGCACCGTTGCACAATCCGGCAAACTTGATGGGTATTAAGGTGATGATGAAAATGTTACCCAAGGTAAAACAAGTGGGTGTTTTTGATACTTCTTTTCACCAAACCATGCCGGTAGAAGCCTATTTGTATGCCATTCCTTATAAATATTACGAAGAAAAGAAAGTGCGCAGATATGGATTTCACGGCACAAGCCACCGGTTTGTTGCGCCAAAAGCGGCAGAATTACTGGGTAAAAAATATGAAGACCTCAAAATTATTGTGTGTCATTTAGGAAACGGCGCGTCTGTTTGTGCTATCAAAAACGGCGTTTCTGTGGATACTTCTATGGGATTTACCCCTGTGGAAGGGCTCATTATGGGCACCCGCTGCGGCGATTTAGATTTGGGCGTTCTGCTTTATATTGCCGAAAAAGAGGGTATGGATTTCAAAGCTATGAATGCGTTTATCAATAAAAAATCGGGTGTGGCAGGAATTGTGAACGGAAGTTCCGATATGCGTGATATTGAAGCGGGTTGTGAAGCCGGAGACGAGCGCAGCATTGTGGCTTTCAAAACCTATTGTTACCGCATAAAAAAATATATAGGCGCGTATGCCGCTGCCATGGATGGCGTGGATTTGATTGTGTTGACCGGCGGGGTAGGAGAAAACGACAAAAACGTGAGAGCCGAAGTGCTTGGAAGTTTGACTTTTTTGGGTGTAGATTTTGATCCGGCGGCAAACAATGTTCGTGGGGAAGACCAATTGCTTACAAAACCCGGCAGCAAAACCGCAGCCATGGCAATCACCACCGACGAAGAGTTGGTAATTGCTACCGATACACTGAATTTGGTGAAATAAAACAGCGAATTACAAAGACGCAGTACACCACGTTTTTACAATATAATTATTGGTTTTTTAAATCGATGTTTTTATTATTTTTGCAGCATCGCAAAATTATGTTTGTTATGAAAACAAAATTGTTAATCAACAAAATGTTTAACCTTTAAAATTATTGAAAAATGAAAAAAACCCTTATCCTTTTTAGCTTACTGTTCTTATCAACAATAGTTCAAGCGCAATCGCGAATTGACTCCATACAACTTGTTGGCGTTACTGCTGATAGTTTAGAATTTGTAGTTCATTCATCAATGAATATTGAGGTCATTGAATGTTATGTTGAATACAAAGAAGGATTGGATAATATTAAAGTGAATGTTTTGTATTCTGCGGGATGGAATCTTCCAGCTTGTTATTGTCCGTATCAAAAAACTATTAATATAAAGAAAGCTATTTATCAAAAAGCAATCGTTTCTTTGATGATTCGTTATCCTATAGGAGGCACGGAAGAAAACCCGGAATATTCAGATGAGTATTGGCTAAAAGATTCAAAAGAAATTGATTTATCAAACATCACAAGTATTGGAAATGTTCCTATTTTACCTAAAATTGAAATTTTCCCTAATCCCGTGAAAAATGTTTTTTACATTAAATTGCAAGATAATAGAGTAACAAAAATTGAAATATTTGATATTCAAGGAATTTCACATTTGAGTAAAGAAATATTATCTGATGAAAAGATAGATGTGACCTTTCTGTCTCAAGGTATATATTTTGTTTTAATTAACAAAGAGCAAGTATTTAAAATTATTAAAGAATAAGGTCATGAAAAAAGCATTTACAATTTTTTTATTTTTTCTTACGAGTTTTTGTTTGTCCGCCCAAAACAATGTGTTAAATTTCACAAATGGAGAAATCTTAATTAAAGAAGATATAAATTTTCCTCTTCGAAATGTTTCTTCTAACCAAAACTATATTGATGTTGAATATAATTTTGAAGAAGCCGTTGCAATTGACTTTAAAAAAGATGATGAAATATTTCAATTGGTAAAAATTAAAGGTTTTGGACTCATGGACGATATAGGAAAACCAGCTCTTCCTGCTTATAATGACATCTTGGCTGTTCCAACTAAAAATGGATTATTCATTCAAATTATAGAAATTCAATATAAAGATTTTGATAATTTTTATATTTATCCGGCATTGGAACCTCATACAACTTGTGAATGTGACACCATTCCCCAAAAATTTAATTTAGATAAAATAGTCTATAATACTGATTTGTATTTCCCCGAAAACCTTGTAGAAATTATTTCTGTACAAGACTACAGAGAATTACCTCTTGTCTTTGTGCAAATTAGACCTGTTCAATATAATCCCAAAACAAAGCAATTACGTTGTTATTCAAAAATTAAATATCGAATAAATTTTGCCAATTATGAAGTGTTAAAATTAGACGACATTAAACAAGAACCACTTAATGTGATAAAAAATGTAACATCAAATCCTGATTTTTTTATAGAATTAACGAAGAAAGATACAATTGAACAGAAAAACAGGTCTGGAAGTAAAGACTATATTATTATTACGACAGATAAGTTTTTGCCGGCAGTACAAGAATTTGCAGCTTGGAAAATACGTATGGGATTTAGCTGCGAAATTGTATCGCAAGCATCATGGAATGCTTCGCAAGTAAAAAATGAGGTACACTCAAGGTATAATAATTGGAATCCTAAACCGGAGTATCTTTTAATTGTTGGTGATTACGAAGATGTTCCGGGAGAATTCTTTAGTAGTTACGCATCCGACTTATATTTTGTGTGTATGGGTGGTTCAAATGACTTTACAGCTGACATGGCTCGTGGAAGAGTTTCTGTAAATTCTTTAGAACAAGCATATTTAGTTCTCAGAAAGATTATTAATTATGAAAAAAATCCAACAATAAATACTTCATTTTACCAAACTGGGTTGAATTGTGCATATTTTCAAGATTTTGACGATCCGCCTTACGATTTACGTGATGGTTATGATGATAGACGCTTTGTTCATTCGAGCGAAGAAATAAGAGACTATTTGATAAATAACGGAAAAACAGTAAATAGAGTATATTTTACAGAAAATGAAGTATATCCAAGATATTATAGTAAAAATATTTATGGTTTTTCAAATGGTCAACCAATACCCACAGAATTGAGAAAAGATATTTTTCCATTTTATCCGTGGAGTGGAAAAAATACGGATATTATTAATGAGATTAATGCAGGGCGATTTTATGTATTACATATTGACCACGGAGGTTATTCTGGTTGGAGTTCACCAAGTTTTAGAACAACAGATATTCCAAACTTAACCAATGGAAATAAATTACCTGTTGCTTTCAGTATAAATTGTCAGACAGGCGGTTATTATCAAACAGAATGCTTCGCTGAAAAATTTATCAGACACCCTAATGGTGGTGCTGTGGGAGTTTTTGCTGCATCTCAAACTTGTTATTGTGGATATAGTGATGCTTTAGTTGTTGGAATGTTTGATGCGATATGGTCTAATCCGGGATTAATACCTCAGTTTGGTTCGGGTGGAGTAACCAATCCTAACTTTAATATTCATTCAGATATTTATAAAATGGGATATGTATTGAATCAAGGCTTATTAAGGATGGAACAAACGTGGGGAGGAATATCTCTTATAGGCTATCACAATGAAGTATATCATTATTTTGGTGACCCGAGTATGGAAATCTATACAGAAAATCCACTACAGTTTAATAATGTTTCTATTTCTCAAAACGGTTCATCACTAACAGTTAATGCCAATGTTCCGGGATGCACTATTGTAATAAGCAGCGTTGATGATGGCCAATCTTATTATCAAGTGGCAAAAAATGTTTCTTCCTATACTTTTACAAATGTCAATGCTCCTTCAAATATAACAATAGTTAAACATAATTACGTACCCTATTTGGAATACTTTTGCATAACAATAAATGGTGTACAA
>Ga0209628_10001663_pt1 | contig 14607 bp, 10 predicted proteins | sample TergutCu122P4_FD_187285 | JGI IMG/M metagenome (GOLD analysis project Ga0209628, IMG submission 187285) | Cubitermes ugandensis P4 segment gut microbial communities from Kakamega Forest, Kenya - Cu122 P4 (SPAdes) (version 2) | ecosystem: Host-associated > Arthropoda: Insects > Digestive system...
ACTTGAATCTCTATCCGGAACCAATGTGGCACGAGATTTTGTTGAACTCCCCTCGCAAATTATGGAAAACTGGGCTATTGAACCCGATTTTTTGAAAATGTTTGCGTATCATTACCAAACAGGCGAGTTAATTCCTCAGGATTTGGTGAAAAAATTGAAAAATGCGGAAAACTTTTTGGCAGGTTACGCTTTCTGTCGCCAACTGATGTTTGGTTTTTCCGACATGATGTGGCATACCCTAGACCCACAAAAAGTGGAGGATATTGCAAAATTAGAAAATGAGTTTATTCAAAAAGTAGATTTACTGCCCGAAGCCCCGGGAACTTGTTTCAGCACGTCGTTCAGCCATATTTTTTCCGGCGGATATGCGGCAGGGTATTATAGCTACAAATGGGCGGAAGTGCTTGAAGCCGACGCTTTTTCTCTGTTCAAAGAAAAAGGCGTTTTTAATAAAAAAGTGGCAGATTCTTTTGTTGAAAACGTACTCTCAAAAGGCGGCTCAAAAAAACCGATGGAACTTTTTGTTGCATTCCGTGGAAGAGAACCAAAAATTGATCCACTCATGATGAAAAACGGTTTTGAAAAATAGTCCACGAATTACACGAATTACACGAATTACACGAATTAATACGAAAATAATGAGTACTAATTCGTGTAATGAGTGAAAAAAATAAATTTAAATGAAAAAAGCCCTGATTAGCGTTAGCAATAAAACCGGATTGTTAGAATTTGTAAAACAACTCATCCTGTTTGATTACGAAATTATCTCTACCGGAGGAACTTACAAACTTTTACACGAAAACGGAATTTCGGTGAAGAAGATAGAAGAATTCACCGGATTTCCTGAAATTATGGAGGGAAGAGTGAAAACCTTGCACCCAAAAGTGCACGGCGGGTTGCTCTGTTTGCGAAATAATGAACATCATGTTGCGCAAGCTAAAAACAACCATATCGATATGATTGATTTGGTGGTTGTGAATCTCTATCCGTTTAAAGAAACTATATCCAAAGAAGAGGCAACCTTAGTAGATGCCATTGAGAATATTGACATCGGCGGGCCGAGCATGTTGCGAAGCGCCGCTAAAAATCATCTGTTTGTAACCGTGGTTTGTGATGCGAATGATTATCAAAAAGTTCTCGAAGAGATTAAAAATCACGGCGATACAACTTTTGAGACGCGCCAACAGTTGGCGGCAAAAGTATTTCGCCACACCGCTGCTTACGACGCGACCATTGCCGGCTATCTAACCGAAAGTGTTGGGGAGAACGAACCGGAAAATCTTACCGTTACTTTCACCAAAAAACAATCGTTGCGCTATGGCGAAAATCCACACCAAAAAGCCTGCTTCTATGCCGGAAATCCACAGGGATTTTCTATGGCTTTTGCCCAACAATTGCACGGAAAAGAATTGTCGTACAACAATATACAAGATGCTGATGCCGCTTTGAATCTCGTGAAGGAGTTTAAAAACGAACCGGTGATGGTGGCGGTGAAACACAAGAACCCGTGCGGAGTGGGAATCGGAAAAAATGTGCAGGAAGCATGGAAACGTTGCTATGATGCCGACCCTGTCTCAATTTTCGGGGGGATTGTGGCAACCAACCAAACCATTGATGAAACTACCGCAGAGGCCATGAAAAACGTTTTCTTGGAGATTATTTTAGCCCCAAAATTTACCGAAAAAGCACTCGAAATACTTTCTGCTAAAAAGAATATCCGTTTAATGAATTTTGATATTTCCTGCAAAAACGAAGATAAAAACTTGCTATTGAGCGTAAACGGAGGTTTGCTCAGGCAAGAAATAGACTCTACTTCTGTGGAGGATTACGAAATGAATGTTGTAACGGAAAAAGTGCCGGATGATTCGGAAATAAACGATTTACTTTTTGCAATGAAAGTATGTAAACATGTAAAATCCAATGCGATAACTTTGGCAAAAGAGAAACGCACAGTGGGCATAGGCGCAGGACAGATGAACAGAGTGGGTGCAGCGCAAATTGCACTGGAGCAAGCCAAAAATGCAGGATTCTCATCCGGAATTGCGCTGGCAAGCGATGCTTTTTTCCCGTTTGATGATGTAGTAAAATTGGCGCACCGCTATGGAGTAACTGCAATCATTCAACCCGGCGGTTCCGTGCGGGATGATGACTCCATTAAAGCATGCAACGAATTAGGAATCAGTATGATATTTACCGGAACACGACATTTCAAACATTAAAATACCTTACACCCTAAAAAAAAACGCTGCCGATAGGCAGCGTTTTTTAATTACTCTAACTTTTCTATTATTCAATAGTAAGTTTTACGGTTTGAGAACCTGAGTTGGTATTGATTCTTACAAAGTAAATACCGGAGCTAAGGTTAGAAGTATCTAAGTTTGCGACATTACTGTTTACGTGGGTAGAGTAAACCGTTTGACCAACAAAATTAATAATCTGAACATTCTTAATATTATGAGAAGATTTTATAGTAACACGGTTGGTAGCCGGATTTGGAAATATCAAAGTATTGATTTTGTTTTCTCCGACAGCACCTTTTAATGAAACTATGAGCGTACAGGGTATCTCAATTTTATCTTGCATCACATCGGAAACGGCAATTTCAATTTTCGTATTATAGGTTCCAAATTCAAGTCCTTCGGCATTTAATACTACATCGAAAGTATCCTCTCCTTCGGGTTCTAAAGTACCTGAAAGATCTCCTTCAATCTTTAGCCAATCCACCGTTATTGCTTTAATTTCATAGTCTCCTGCAATATCTCCGGTGTTGGAAATGGTTACCGGAACGGTTACGATTAGAGGATCATCTGCTTTATCTTCCGGGTCTTCTTCCGGGATTTCAATTTGTATATTTTCTTTTATGAAAGTAGGATCTACTTTAAAGAAAGAAGAGTGACCCATTTGAAGCGTACAGGGAATGGTATATAATGCGTGAGCGGTATCGCTGGTAGCAACATAAAGATTGGCTTTGTAGGTTCCAAAACCAAGTTTTGGCGCTGTAATTTTCACATCAAAAGTTTTTTCGGTACCTTTTTTAACTGAACCGTATGTTTCTCCATTGGCAAAAGATAACCAACAAGGAATAGCCGTACCTTCGGTAGAGGTTTTAATCATCCAGTTCATTCCTTCACCGAATGTTCCCCATTTGCCTCCATTTCTTCTAAACCAGTCACCATTAACATTATAACTATCATCATCATCACAACCGGTCATAACATAGTTTTTGTCTTCAGTTTGATTCATTTCAAGAGCAACCCAAATATCTTGTCCATCTAATAGAACAGGAGTAGAAAGTTCCATTTCTAACCACCAGTCACCTTCATAATTCGGATCAAAATACTCTTCGGGAACATCTATGATTGTTTCGGATAAAATCTTTCCGGGATTATTATTATCCTTGCCTCCATAAATACGGACAGTGATTTTTCCATCTGTGGGGGGTGCCCAAATATAATAAGAAACTTTTTTGATATAAGTACCAAGCAGTTTATGATAATCTGCCAGCGTATATTTTGCGGCTATTTCAATAAGAACCGGATAGGTAACGAAACACCAGGCACCGCCTATTTCTTGAATATCCGGATCCATAAAAGATAAATAACCTGCATCGGTTCCCGGAACAGGTACAAAATCGAAGATGGGCTGGGTATAATATTGTCCGATACTGGTTCCTTCGTTTTTAACGGTTACTTTAACTGTTTCGGTTTCTTCCGGTTCAAGTGCCGCGGTAATTTTGTCAGGAGTAACGATGATAACGGGGAAAGTTTCCTCCCCTGCACTTAATGTAGAATACACGAAGTCATCTATGTAAAAAAGTGAAGTTGAAAAAGGAGGCCAAAAATCAACTCCAGCCAATTGGGTGGGACCAGGACTTCCTAAATCATCAATACTATATGTCCATTCATAAACCACATTGCCATTAATGGTAAGTCTTGCTTCATCATCATCCAAATTAATATATATGGATACAGGGAACCACGTATCGAGTGGTGGGGTTTGGAAAATAAAATCTTCATAATTATGAAAAACAGAAGAGCCGGGAGCAAAGTATGGGTTTCCTGCAGGCATATTAAAGGCAACATCAATAGCCCATTGGCTGTTTTCTTCTCCGTCGAAAATTTGCAATACATTAAAATATGCATTTTTTCCGGTGGGAATATACATTTTAAAGTCAAAAGTATAAATACCGGATGTTTTATCACCTGGTAAAAAAACCAAGTCATTGTCAGGGATTAATTTTACAGAATTTGGAGCAGAAGAAGCTTGTTCGGTAGAAAATTTTGCGTCTTCATCTGTTCCTGGGGCAAGGTGAAAGGTGGTCCACCAATCTGGGTCAGATAGTGCTACATAAGTGCCGGCAGCCGGAACATCAAAGTTGGTTTGATAAAGAACGGTAGGAGCCACGCTAAAATCGATGTCGTCAACATAAAAAAGGGCATTGGCTACATGAGGAAAAATATCCATAGCAGAGATCGCGTTAGGACAGTTGCCATCTCCAAAAGTACCCTTTGTCCATTCCCAGGTATGAATTTTAGTATTATTTACATAAAATTCGGCTTCATCGTTATCCAGGTCAATAATAACTTTAAAATTTGTCCAGGCATCATGGGTAAAAGTAAAAGTGGGTCCACTGGAACCTTGTGAATCAGCATTGATTTGACCGGAGCCAGGGGTAACATTATGCTGATTTGTGCCGTCGGTTCCAACATAAACTTGCATGGCATTATTCTCACCGCCAAAGGGAGTAGCGGCTTGAACGTTAAAGTAGCCTGATTTACCGGCAGGAACGTACATTTTTAATGTAAGGATCCATTTACCGGACGTTTTGTCACCCAGTTTCAATATTTGATCCACTTTTCCGGGGGCAAACCATTCAAATTTTCCACATTTGTTTCCTGATGGCATTTCACCCACCACGCCATCTTCGTCGGTACCGGGGAGATTGCTCCAGGTGGTCCAATAATCTCTGCCCATGTCTTGAGCTTGGGCAGCTATTTTTCCGCCTACGGTGTAGTCGGAAAAATTTTCACTTACTTGTGCGCTTAATGCAAAGAGCAAAAACGCACTCACAATAGATAATAGTAATTTTTTCATAATAAAATTTTTTAAAGGTTTATAAAAATAATTTTGGTTTAATGTTTTTTATTTAACGGCGCAATAATACACATTTATTTTGAAAAACACGGTGTTTGCCTAAAAAAATAACTTTTTTTCACATTTGCCGGTTAAAATTTTTAGCCTTTTATTTCTATTTTCAAAATAATATGCAAAAAAACAGTTTATTTTTGCCGGCCAAACCAAATTGTAGATGTTTCCTAAAAAATTATTTTTATTAGATGCGATGGCGCTCATTTACCGCGCCTATTACGCCATGATTCGTTCGCCGCGCATCACAAGCAAAGGGTTCAACAGTTCTGCTATTTTTGGTTTTACGAATACCTTGTATGAATTGATTCGCAACGAAAGCCCCACCCACCTTGCCGTTTCTTTCGACACGGGCGCCCCCACTCTTCGCCACGCCGAGTTTGAAGCCTACAAAGCGCATCGCGAAAGCACTCCCGAAGATATTGTTGCGGCGATTCCTTATATTTACAAACTTTTAGAAGCGTTTAATATTCCCATTTTAATAAAAGATGGGTACGAAGCAGACGATATTATCGGAACGTTGGCAAAAAAAGCGGAAACCGAAGGGTATAAAGTGTATATGATGACTTCCGATAAAGATTACGGACAATTGGTATCGGAAAAGGTATGGATCTATAAACCCGGAAAATTTGGACAAAAGGCTGAAATTTTAGGTGTGAAAGAGATTTGCGAAAAGTATGGTATAGCGCACCCCGAAGAACTGATTGAGATTTTGGGACTATGGGGAGATGCTTCCGATAATATTCCGGGGGTCCCTAATATTGGGGAAGTAAAAGCCAAAAAATTGATACAGCAGTTTCATTCTATCGAAAATATTTATAAAAATTTGGAACAGATAGATAATGAGAAACTGCGCCAAACTTTGATTGCTCATCAGGAACAGGCATTTCTGTCGAAATCCTTGGCAACCATTATGTTGGATGTACCTATCGAGTATCATTTCGACGAGATGCTCCTGTGCGCCCCAAATTTCGATGCTTTGAGAAGTTTGTTTCAAGAGTTGGAATTTCGTTCGTTGGGAAACCGCATTTTAATGGAGATGCAGGAAATTTACGCAGGAGAAAGGAAAAAGGAGAAAGGAGAAAGGCAAAATACACCCTTGCCATCCGTTTCAACAGACGGAACTATAATGCCGGATTTGTTTAATCAAGATGTTGAAAATGAAATTGTTATTAAAAAATCAATCTATAAAACATTTAACGATGAAACGCACGATATGGTAGGGGCGAATAATTATTCGCCCCTATCGCCCCACCAACCCCTGTATTTTGAATGGATTTACGTGCAGGAGATCCTCACCGGATTTGCCTTTTCGGAAAATGGGAAACAAGTTCGGTATCATATTTTTGAATCGGGTTCCGGCGAGGCAAGGAATTGTCTTTCTGCCATTTTTGAGTCTCCCCGGGAAGTGATTTCGTTTCAAACCAAAAATATTTATAAATATTGTGCCGAGGCGCAACTCGATATGAGAGCGGTGGTATTCGATTTGCAAGTGGCGCACTATCTTATTCAACCCGAAATTTCGCATCAATTGGAAAGAATTTCCGAATCTTATTTGGAATATCAAATGATTCAGGATGAGGGGAACCGGTTGAAGCAGAGCCTCAACCGGACGGAAATTCACAGCCGAACCGAGGAAGAAATAAAGAGGACTTGTGAAAAAGTGGAAATCTATGCGCAATTGCTTCCCATTTTTATAAAAGAATTGGAAAAAGCATCGTTATTAAAACTGTTTTACGAAATTGAAATTCCTTTAATTCAAGTACTTGCACAAATAGAACGAAACGGAATCAAAATAGATAAAAAGAGATTGGAAGAGAGTTCTCAAGCCCTTGCAAAAGAGATTCAAATTATTGAAAAACAAATTTTTGAAAAGACAGGTGTTTCTTTTAATCTTGCTTCGCCGAAACAGTTAGGGGAAATTTTGTTTGAGAAACTGCGCATTATTGAAAACGCCAAACTTACCAAAAGCAGACAATACCAAACCGGGGAAGAGATTTTGCAAAAATTGTATCACAAACATCCGGTTATTCCGCTTATTTTAGAGTGGCGTTCCCTTTCCAAATTAAAATCGACTTATATCGATGCAATTCCACAATTAATTGATATTAAGACAGATAAAATTCATACTACTTTTCAACAAACCGTAACTTCCACCGGAAGGTTGAGTTCTATCAATCCCAATTTGCAAAATATTCCCATTCGCACGGAGCGGGGCAAGGAGATTCGCAAGGCGTTTGTTCCTTCTTCTGAAAATAATGTTTTGGTTTCTGCGGATTATTCTCAGGTAGAATTGCGTATTGTAGCCTCGATGGCTCAGGATGAGAATATGATTCGTGCGTTTGAGCAGCAGCAAGATATTCATGCAGTTACGGCCTCTCATGTATTTCGGATACCGTTGAAAGAGGTGAGCAAAGAGCAGCGGCGTTATGCAAAAACCGTTAATTTCGGCATTTTGTACGGCATGTCGGCATTTGGATTAGCCGACCGGCTACATATTCCGCAAAGCGAAGCCCGTCAATTAATTTCGGATTACAATCACAGTTTTCCAAAAATTGAGCAGTTTATGAATGAGATTGTAGAATTTGCGAGAAAAACCGGATATGTAGAGACATTATTGGGGCGTCGTCGCTATATACGGGATATCCACTCAAGCAACAGCATATTGCGCAAGGCAGCGGAGCGCAACGCGATAAACGCTCCCATTCAGGGTACCGCCGCCGATGTGATCAAAATTGCTATGATTCGAATTTTCAACGAATTAAAAAATAGAAATTTAAAAACAAAAATGGTTTTGCAGGTTCACGACGAACTGCTCTTTGACGTACCTATGGAAGAGTTAGACCTCATTGCTGAGATTGTTCCTAAATTAATGGGTTCTGCGTGGAACATGACCGTTCCGTTAATTGCCGAGTTGAGTTTTGGAAAGAATTGGTACGAAGCGCATTAATTACCAAATACAGGCATCGGGTTCCATCCATCTGTTTTGTGCCCGGAGGGTTTGTTCAATTACATCCCGCACCGCACCATATCCCCCATTGGCAAACGAAATATATTCTGCAATTTCTTTAATTTCGAAACAAGCATCTGCCGGACAACATTTTAAACCGCAAATTTTCATTAACTCATAGTCGGGGATATCATCGCCCATATATAAAATTTCATCAGATTTGAGGTTATTTTTCCGGATGTAATGATTAAAAACCTCTACTTTATCGGAAACTTCAAGAAAAATTTCAATACCTTTAAAGTTTTGATACCGCAAGCGCATAGATTCTCCCACTCCGCCGGAAATAATGGCAATGCGGTATCCTTTTTTCAAAGCGTATTGCATGGCATATCCGTCTTTTACGTTTGTGGCGCGCATTTGTTCTCCATTGGGCAAAACCCAAATCTTTCCATCCGACAAAACCCCATCAAAATCAAAGATAAATGTGTTGATTTTCTGTAGTTTTTCTCTATAATTTTGCATAGGATTAATTTTACGGTGAAAATTCGGATTTATAATAGAGTTAAAATTGTTCTAAAATAGCAATTCTACTTTCTATGGAAGGATGGGTAGCAAATAATCCGGAAAAAGCCCCTTTTGCTTTGTGTTCAATATAAAGTTGAGCCACATCTTCACGTTTCACGTTTTTAATATCCGGGTTTCGAGAAATTTTTCGCAACGCCGAAGCTAAAGCCAACGGATTTTTAGTCATTTGCGCGGCGCCTGCATCCGCCATATATTCACGTTTTCGGGAAATAGACATACGAATTAAGATAGAAAAAACGTATCCAATAACTGCTAACGCAATAATAATCAGGATCATAATTAGTCCTCCTGCGCCGTTGTTTTTATTATTACTGCTGCGGTTTCGTCCCATGGAACTATAAAATGCCATGCGGGTTGCCATTTGTGCAATCATCGTAAAAATTCCCACAAACAGAATAGAAATAATGAGTAAACGCACATCACGGTTTCGGATATGGGTAAGTTCGTGGGCAATGACGCCTTCCAGTTCATTGTCATCTAACTGATTGATTATTCCTCTTGTAAGTGTAACGGTGAAAGTTTTTTTGTTAATTCCGCTGGCAAAAGCATTCAAAGCATGATCTTCAATAACATTCACTTTGGGCATATTCATCCCATTTGCCATACATACATTCTCTACCAAATTATATACGCGCTTATTTTCTTTTCTTTCCAACGTTTTTGAACCGGTAGCAAGTTGAATCATCATGGTATTGGCAAAATATGCAATAAAAAACCAAATCGTAACGGCTATAATCACAAGAGGTAAGACTTGCAGCGTAACTTCTTTTGCTAAAACGGAACTTTCTAAAACGGAATTTTCCGAAGTATAGGCTATGGAAATTAAAAAGAATAGATAAACCAATCCGATAAGTAAAACCGGAAACATAAACAGAAGAAAAATGCTCTTTATGTTATTACTGCGCTGCTGCGCCTGAATGCCGATGTATTTCATGAGTTATGAAGATTAATTGTTTGGGATAATCCCCTTCGTCATTCCGAACGTAGTGAGGAATCTCGTTGAATACGAAATACCGAGGGGCGGGGGTAGTTTATTTTTAATTAAAGTTTACAGTGGGCGCCTTTTCTAATGTGGTGCGTTCGGTTCCCAAGTCGAACATGGCTGCTTTGCTGAAATTGAACATACCGGCTATAATATTCGACGGGAAAGTTTGTACGGCATTATTCAATTCTTTGGTTGCAGCATTAAAGTAACGGCGTACTGCGGCCAATTTATTTTCAATATCCGACATCTCTTCCTGCAATTGAAGAAAGTTTTGATTGGCTTTTAAATCGGGATAGGCTTCCAACGTAACTTTTAATCCGGATAAGAGTCCGGAAAGTTGGTTTTCTACAACAATTTTTTCATCCATGGTGGTTGCTGCCACGGCTTGATTCCTAAGTTCAATAACGCGAGCTAATGTTTCTCTTTCATGTTTGGCGTAACCTTTTACCGTTTCTACCAATTGTGGAATCAAATCGTAGCGTTGTTTCAACTGTACGTCAATATCCGCAAATGCATTTTCGCGATTATTACGCAGTTTCACCAATCCGTTGTACAATGAAATCAAAAAAATAATTAGAAATACAATGATTCCTAATACGATAAGTAATGCTGTCATAATTTTTGAATTTTAATTAATGTGAATATAAGATAACGTTTTTTTTTTGAAAAATTGTATTCCATAGTGACTTTGAGTTCAAAATTTGTTCACCTTAAACGAGCAAACGGTTACAGAATTTTTGTAACCGTTTGTTTTTGTTAGTGATCCCGACAGGATTCAAACCTGTAACCTTCTGATCCGTAGTCAGATACTCTATTCAGTTGAGCTACGGGACCGTAATTGAGGCGGCAAAAATACAGTTTTTTTGATGTGGTGATGAGATTCTATAGTTTCAAGAATTATTGAGATGGGCAAAACCTCTTTTTAGTGTGTAATTTTATACACCATCTCTTTCAACAGTTCTTCATCGGGCAAATGGCTATCCACGCCTTTGGTTTTGGCGTCGTATTCACGCAAAATGCCGATAATTTTTTGAAGTTCCAATACGGAATGGTTTTGTGCGTATCCTGCATTTATTTTTTGAATATATACATTATTTCCAAAAATTTTGGCTTTCGCTTCTTCAGATTTATTTGATAAATTGTAGGCTAACATTTTTAAATAAAATGAAGCCAAACTATTAATTGTTACCACATTTGGAGTTTGTTTGATATTTTGGCAGAAATAATGTACAATTTTATAGGCTTTATCTGTTTTTCTTTCCGCCAGTGCATTTTGAAGTTCAAACACATTGTATTCTTTGCTTATTCCGATATGTTTTTCAATAATATCTGCGGTAATTTCGCAGTTGGGCGGAAGAAAAATGGTGAGTTTTTTTAATTCATTATCTATTCGCGACAAATCTACTCCGATATTTTCTGCCAGCAAATTAGCCACCACAGGTTGTATGTTAAAATGATATTTTGCTACCTGTTTTTGAATCCACTCGGATAATTTATATTCTTTTATTTTTTCGGAGTGAAAAACCACCCCTTTTTTTTCTATTGCTTTCCATTGCGTAGCTCGTAAGGTCGCATATTTATAACAAATTACTACAATGGCGGTGGGCGAGGGAGTTTCGGCATATTTCAGCAATTTATCGATATTTTTCAAATCTTTGGCTTCTTTTACAATAACCACCCGTTTTTCCGTACCAATCGGAAATTCTTTAGCCATGGCAATGATTTCATCGGTATCCGTTTCTTTGCCATAAAGTAGAATTTGATTAAAGTCGCGTTGTTCTTCCGGTATTGCATTTTCTTCAATATAATTTGAAATTTCATCAATATAAAAGGGTTCTTCGCCCATTAGAAAGTAAAAAGGAGCGAACTGTTTTTTTTGAAGGTTAGTGAGGAGTTGGTCGTATGTCATTTGATTGTATATCTTTGTTAATCATTGAATTAAAAGTATTTCAACCGTATGGCAAAGAAACATAAAATTTTTTGAAATAGATACAGACAACTATTTTTATCTCAGTTTAAAAATAAAAGGGATTGCATAGCGTTTAAAAACATACCATATCTTTTTGTTATTTATGAATTATAAAAAGTTTTTTTCTGTTACGATCCTCTTTTTTTCTTTAATTCTGGTGAATGCGCAAGGGGCTCCCAAATACAGCAACGAGTTTCTATCTTTGGGCGTGGGCGCACGGGGATTGGCCATGTCAAACACTATGGTTTCGCTTTCCGATGATGTGACTGCATCCTACTGGAACCCTGCCGGTTTAGCCCGATTAACAAAACCTTACCAACTGGCCGTCATGCACGCCGAGTATTTTGCAGGAATTGCCAAATACGACTATATTGGTGCGGCTTACAAAATAGATAACAAACACGCTGTAGCTTTTTCCTGGCTTCGATTTGGTGTGGATAATATTATGAATACCACAGAATTAATAGACAAAAACGGAAATCTTGATTATAATAGAATTACCTATTTTTCTGCTGCCGATAATGCATTTTTATTAAGTTATGCATATAATTTTGAAAAAATTAAGGGATTATCTTTGGGTGGAAATGCTAAAATTATTCATAGAAAAATTGGAAAATTTGCCGGTGCATGGGGATTCGGATTGGATGTGGGGATACAATATAACATTAAGGGTTGGCAAATGGGTGCCATGCTAAAAGACGCTACCTCTACTTTTAATGCGTGGAGTTACAATCTTACAGACAGAGTGAGAGAAGTTTTTGAAGAAACTGGAAATGAAATTCCCTCAAACACTTTAGAATTAACTCTTCCAAAACTGAACATCGGTGCAGCGAAATCCTTAGAATTTGGAAAAGGATTTAACGGAACTTTTGCATTAGATTTCGATTGGACATTTGATGGAAAACGAAACGTGCTGATTAAAAGCAAGGTATTATCTATTGATCCGCATTTTGGAATGGAATTTGCCTACAAAACCATTGTAGCAATTCGGGCAGGAATCGGAAATTTTCAACAGATACCACAATTCAACGGAAAAAAGAAATTTACTTGCCAAATTAATCTCGGAATTGGCGTTGGAATAAAAGAGATTGTCTTTATTGACTATGCTTTCACCAATTTGGGTAATCTTTCCGTAGGGATCTATTCACACATTTTCTCGCTAAAAGTAGCGATTGAATCGTTTAAAAAGAAAAATACAAATAAATAATAATATGGATTTATAAAAAACGGTTACAGAATTTTTGTAACCGTTTGTTTTTCAGTGTGGGAGTTGACGGATTCGAACCGCCGACCCTCTGCTTGTAAGGCAGATGCTCTGAACCAGCTGAGCTAAACTCCCTCGCGTTTGGGGCGGCAAAAATATATTTTTTTTAATATGAAATTTGATTTTTTGATTTTTTGCACGCAGATGACGCAGATTATCTTGATTCTCGAAGATATAATTAAAAAAATCTGCGTTAATCCTTAAAATCTGCGTCATCTGCGTGCTAAATTGCATATTTTTGCCGCATCAAAAAAAAGCAAGTAAGATGAAGCAATATCTGGGTTTACTTCAACATATTATTGATACCGGCGCTTTTAAAGAGGACCGCACCGGAACCGGAACGAAAAGTGTGTTCGGTTACCAAATGCGCTTCGATTTGCAAGAAGGTTTTCCCGTTTTAACGACAAAAAAACTGCACCTGCGATCCATTATCTACGAATTGCTTTGGTTTTTGAAAGGGGATACAAATATTAAATACCTGCACGACAATAATGTAACAATCTGGGACGAGTGGGCAGATGAAAACGGAGATTTAGGTCCCGTTTACGGAAAACAGTGGCGTAGCTGGCAAACCGCAGAGGGCAAAACCATTGACCAAATTTCGGAATTGATTACTCTAATTCAAAAAAATCCAGATTCGCGACGGCTAATCGTAAGTGCTTGGAATGTAGGCGATGTGGACAAGATGAAGCTCCCACCCTGCCACGTGTTGTTTCAGTTTTATGTGAATCATGGCGAAATCTCCTGCCAACTCTACCAACGTAGCGCCGATGTTTTTCTCGGCGTTCCGTTTAATATCGCTTCTTATGCACTGTTGCTCATGATGATAGCGCACGTTTGTAAACTAAACCCACGATACTTTATTCACACCTTCGGTGATGCTCATCTTTACATTAATCATCTTGAACAGGCAAAACTACAACTTACCCGAATTCCTAAAACTTTACCGATTATGAAAATCAACAGAGAAGTGAATTCCATTTTTGATTTTCAATTTGAAGATTTTACATTAGAAAACTATAACCCCGAGCCGCACATCAAAGCAGAGGTAGCGGTATAGACGACTTAGAAAAATCGTCATGTACGCTATCTGAACGCAAAAGTAGGGTCCTTCATTTTTCAGCTAAAAATTCTTTAGGAGTTTGCTCTTAAACATTCATATCTGAGATTATCCAATTCCTCGTCAGTCATATAGTTCGCAGACATTGTTTCCTGCTGTGCTAAGAGCCGTGCCATAGCATGCTCACGCAAAACAGCCTCTTCTTTCATTGCGAAATTGCCAAAGAAGCTGTTGCCTGTTTCGATAAATTACTGATATTAGAATCAATGCCAACAACATAGGCAAGGCATTAACCTTTTTTGGCTATCAAAGATTTGCTAAAAAGATAAACGGAACCCCTGTTTATGGTTACAATGTTTTATTGAATGATGAAATAGTTTTTGAGTAAAAATCGAAAAACACCTTACTACCTTACTACCATTGATATTAATAGTTTAATTTTTAAATAATTAACAGGTAGTAATGTTTATCAAAATAACCTTACTACCTCCTTACTACCTTACTACCAGAAAAGCAAAACAAATACAAGAAATATTATTTATTACAAAGAAAGTTAGAAAGATTTTATGTTTATTTTTGCGTTTCAATATATATTCAATATTTCAAACTCATAAAACGTAGAAAATTAGAAGAATATGGAAAGAAAGTT
>Ga0209628_10001664_pt1 | contig 14598 bp, 10 predicted proteins | sample TergutCu122P4_FD_187285 | JGI IMG/M metagenome (GOLD analysis project Ga0209628, IMG submission 187285) | Cubitermes ugandensis P4 segment gut microbial communities from Kakamega Forest, Kenya - Cu122 P4 (SPAdes) (version 2) | ecosystem: Host-associated > Arthropoda: Insects > Digestive system...
TTTTCATGTATTTAATTAAATCGATTTAATTTTAAATAATTCATAATTTAAATTTTCCAAAATGTTAAGTTGAATTTATTATAACGAAGGAAAATTATGTGAAAAATGAAAAAAGGGTAACGATTTGGGAAGTAGCAAAACTGGCGAACGTATCGGCAGGCACGGTATCCCGATTTCTTAACGGGATAGTTCTTAAGCCGTCTACTGAAAAACGCGTCCGTGAAGCAATTTCGCAGACCGGATACCAAAAAAACATCACAGCCCGTACACTTAGAACCGGACACTCGAAAAGCATAGGAATTATACTCCCCGAATGGAAAAGTTATTATTCAATGTCCGTCATAGAAGCTTTTGAGTCGGTGGTTTTTCCAAAAGGATATGCGTTGATAGTTTCATCCTATTCCGATTTTTCTGAACAATTATCGAATATGCTGCTGAGAAACATTGATGGCGTTCTCTGCATACCCCCTTCCGGCATTGATGACGTCGCAAGGGCGGTCATAAAAGAATGCGGAGAAAAGGGCGTCCCTGCAGTAATCATTAATGAATACTTCGAACGTTGCGAAGCCGATTTTGTTATGATAGACAACGCCGGTTCATCAATGAGGGCGGTTGAATATGGTATTCATCAAGGCCACACTGATATAGCAATCATCAACGGGCTGCAAACTGATTATGTCAGTCGGGAAAGGCATCACGGATATCGTGAAGCGCTTAATTTATACGATTTGGGAATTACGGATGAGTATGAAAAATATGGTTTATACAGCGCCGAGGGAGGATATGCGGCAGGGATTGAGTTGCTTTCTTTAAATAAGCCTCCGACAGCTATATTTATTACGAATTGTGCAATGGCTATTGGTTTTTTTAGGGCGGCAAGAGAGTTGAAGGTTTCAATACCCGAAGATGTTTTGGTAATAGCGTACGATTTTGACACCAGATATGAATTTATTAGCCCGAATATACCTTATGTTGAACAACCCTTGGGAGAAATGGGGCTCCAGGCTGCGGAATTGTTGCTAAGGCGGATAGCGGGCGATAACAGAAAATATCCGCAGAACATACAATTAAAAACCCGTTTGATTATCAATAAAAACATGAGTGATACGGTAAGTTTATCATCTATTAACGAAAACCATGAATTGTTTTGACATACCGGCTGTATGTGACATACGTTAAACAAATGCTTGTCGTCAGCAAGTCATATCATAAACGCAGGCGACCACATACCGCCCTATACTCCCATAAAAGCTGCTTTTTGTTACAATGAGGCATATCCGGCGTTTTCGAAAATAGGGGAGGAGGCAGACAATACGATGCGCACCATGACAAAAGGCATTTCAACAACGCCGTTTACCCGTACAATAATTGAATTCAAGCGTCAATGGCAATTATGGCTTTTGCTGCTTTTACCGATTACATATTTTATTATTTTTCAATACACGCCTATGTATGGCGTAATCATTGCTTTTAAGGATTTCAACGGCATTAAAGGCATATGGGGTAGTGACTGGGCCGGGCTAAAACATTTCACTCGTTTTTTTCAATCGCCCTCCTTCAGCAAGGTTGTCTATAATACGATTGCATTGAGCATTTATTCCATTTTGGCGACTTTTCCGATTCCCATCGTCCTTGCCCTCGCAATAAACTCTTGTTTATACGGTCGTTTTAAAAAAGTTGTTCAAATGTCTTCATATGCCCCGTATTTTATATCCACTGTGGTGTTGGTGGGCATGATGTATCAATTTTTTTCTCCAAAATTCGGTATCGTTAATAACTATTTAAAGCTTTTGGGCATAGAACCTATTATGTTTATGGGCGTGACGTCATATTTTCGTCATATGTACGTGTGGTCTGACGTATGGCAAAACGCAGGATGGGGTTCTATCATCTATGTCTCGGTTTTGTCGTCAGTCGATCACGAACAGCACGAAGCCGCTTTAATCGATGGCGCATCAAGGTTCAAACGACTTCTATATATAGAGATTCCGGCAATTGTGCCTACGATAATAACACTGTTTATTTTACGCACCGGTTTTTTAATGTCGGTAGGGTTTGAAAAAGTTTTCCTTATGCAAACTGCGACAAACTTGCAAGTTTCTCAGGTAATTTCCACATTTGTCTATCAAGTGGGTTTTTCCAGCCAGTTGCCCAGCTATTCGTACGGTACGGCTATCGGGCTATTCAACTCATTTATAAACTTTTTTTTAATAATGCTTGTAAATTCCATAGCCAGACGGTTCAGTGAAACCAGCATATGGTAGATAAAGGTCGAAAAGGGGCCTCGGACAGGAATGAAAAAGAAAAATAAAAATTTAATTGGAATTTCTACGGGGGATAAGGCATTTTACTTCATTGTTAATATTATGCTGGTTTTTGTTTTTATCATGACTGCCTATCCGCTTATTTATATAATAAGCGCGTCTCTGAGTTCGCCTTACGCCACGATTGCCGGCAGGGTTTATTTATGGCCTGTGGATATAAATCTAAATGGTTATAAGGCTGTTTTCGCAAATGGTAATATTGTGACGGGTTACTTAAATTCACTTTTTTATACAATCGTTGGCACAACGATTAATATGATAATGACGGTCATGGCAGCGTATCCACTTTCCAGAAGGGACTTTCGGCCGCGTAACGTCATTATGCTGATATTCAGTTTTACCATGCTTTTCAATGGCGGTATAATACCGACATATATATTGCTTTCCAAACTCAGAATACTTCATACCCGATGGGCGATGATTTTACCTGTGGCCATTGCTGTTTACAACCTTATTGTAATACGCACTTTTTTTCAAACAAGCCTTTCGCAAGAGTTGTTGGATGCCGCAAGTATTGACGGCTGCAGTGACATAAAATTTCTTTTGAAGATAGCGTTGCCGCTATCAAAAGCCGTACTTGCAGTTATTGGCCTGTTTTACGCTGTTGGGCACTGGAATTCCTTTTTTTACGCATTGCTATTCTTGAACAAAGCCGAATTATATCCGCTTCAATTAGTGTTGCGGGACATACTTATATTGAATACGGTAGACGTTAATATGACGAATATTTCCGTTGAAAACCTTATGGCTAAAGAAGGTGTCAGGGAGTTGCTGAAATTTTCCGTGATCGTAGTCGCCAGCGCCCCTATGCTCGCAGTGTACCCTTTTGTTCAAAAATATTTCGTTCGGGGCGTGATGATAGGGGCCATCAAAGGTTAGATAGTAAATTGCCGGCATGTCTATACAGGCATGGGCATTATACTATAAATAAATTTACGGGGAGGTAGTAAACGTGAAAAAAAATGTATTAAAAATCGGTGCGGCGCTGCTTACGCTATCTATGCTCGTTGCCGTATTTACGGGCTGCGGTAAAAAAGGAGGGACAGACGGGGATGTCGCGGCAGACAGTCCGTCCGTCGCCACAAGCGCCGAAGCCGCCAAAAGCACAGAAGCCACTACAACCGCAGAAACCACTAAAAACGCCGAAACCACCAAAAACGCCGAAACCACCAAAAGCGCCGAAGCCGCCACAAGCGCCGTAGCTGAAGATACATCCGGCGGCGATTCGGGAGATTCGTCAGAACTGGATAATCAAAACCCGGCGGGTACGTTTCCGATTGTAAAAGAAAGAGAAACTTTAAGAGTCGCCACGGCAAAAGCGGTGTTTGTTACAGACATGGTCGATAATTTCGCCACAAAATGGTTTGGGGAAAAAACCAATGTCACGTTGGATTTCGAGCTTTTACCTGAGACGGATGCGGATGTTAAGATTAACCTTATGCTTTCAAGTGGCGAACCGCTACCCGACGCATTCCTGTCCTGGGGCTCTATAAATTTTGCACTGCTGTCGTTATACGGTCCCCAGGGATTATTTGTACCAATGGATGATATGATCGAAAAGTGGGGCGTAAATTATAAAAAAATGGTGCAATACGCTCCTCAAATCGATAAACAGATCCGTTCAAATGACGGTAAAATTTACGCATATCCGCGTTATACGGAAGACTATCATGTTATGAGGGCTCAGCGGTTTTGGATGAATCAGCGTTGGCTCGATACACTCGGCCTTGCTACCCCAACGACTGTTGATGAGTTATACGATGTCCTTGTCGCTTTCAGGGACGGCGATCCGAACCAAAACGGAAAAATAGATGAGATTCCAATGGTTGCGTGTATCGATGGATGGCATAATGATCTATTTGGATTCATAATGAACCCTTTTGTCATTTCAACAGGAACATATTACGATTATGCCTATTTGGAAAATGACAAGGTTAAACTTGCATATGTGGAAGACGGTTGGCGGGACGGGCTTATCTTTTTAAATAAGCTTTATGCTGAAGGGCTCCTTGACAAGGAGGCATTCGTGCTTAAGGCTGAACAGGCAAAGGCGCTTACCCAAAGTCCGGACGGCAATATCATTGGCTGTTTCCCCATGGGTTTATCCATAACATTGGTGGATCCGACACAAGAGTTCCCCCGCGATGATTTTGTCGCTTTAGCACCGCTCGAAGGGCCCGCGGGCGTACGAAGGACCCCAAGATATACGCCGGGAGCGTCTCCTGCGTTTGTTATAACAAAGTATTGTAAGAATCCCGTTACGGCATTTCGCGTGGCAGACGCTATGGCGACCGATATAAAAGAAAGCGAAGAATCGTTCGAATGGTTGAATTTTTATAGGGGGCCGGAAGGCGAAGGATGGAGAAGAGCCGAAAAGGGCGAAATAGGCATTAATGGACAACAGGCGCTTGTTGCCGACTTGTATGTTTGGGGTGAACCGACTAACATGCATTGGTCCAATCTTCAAATTTTTATGACAACTTTTGATTGGAAAGGATATATGGTAGCGCCGGAAACCTGGTACCTTGAAACATTTGCGTACAAGGAGACCAAAGATAAGATGGTCCCATATGAATTGGAATGTTTGGTTCCGCCCCTGGCTTATGCTACGGAGGAATCTGAAGAGCTTGCCGATATAAAAGTTGAATTAAGCAGCTATCTGAAGGAAAGTTTCGCCCAATTCGTCACTGGCGAAAAGAATCCCCAAACGGAATGGACAAAATTTATTTCCGATATAAAACAGCTCAGGTATGAAAGAATGCTTGAAATTATGCAAACGGCATACGAAAGAAAATATAAATAACATCAAGACAAAATAATGCTTCCGGTAAAATTTAACAGGGGCTGTTGCTAATCCTATAATATTGACTATGGACTTTTCCGGGCAGCAGCCCCTGTATAATTTCATTTTTACGGCATAGCGGACCCGTATGTCGAAAGGAACGGTTACTCATGAGAAGACAACCTAACATCATTTATATTTTAGGCGATGACCACCGGGCGGAATATATGGGGTGTTCCGGGCATCCGATCCTTATTACACCCGGATTGGACGGCTTGGCCTTACATGGCGTCAGGTTCGCAAACGCTATGTGTACAAGTCCGGTATGTACGCCGTCGCGAACCTGTCATTACACCGGGCGATGGGAGCGTTCCCACGGCATTAATTTTAACAGCGGGTCATCACTCTCGGAAAAGGCGTTTGAAAACACGTTTCCCATGATCTTAAAAAGAAACGGGTATAGTGTGGGATGGGTAGGAAAAAACCATGTTCCGGCGGGAATCGGCGGATATGAAAGCGGATTAATGGAATCCCGGTACGACTATTGGTATGGAAACCACGGACACAGTTATTTCTATGTAAAGGAACGCCGGGGCGGTGAAATCTATCGGAACGCAAAGCTTGACACACAGATCGAAGTTTTTACCGAGGGGGCAATGAATTTCCTGGACCCGCAACCGGGATTTTATGCCGACAGTATACGTCCAATGGGGAAAAGGGATGTAAACAAACCTTTTTGTCTTTGCGTCACATTTAATTTGCCGCATGATTGCGGAACTCTGGACATGCAATTGAGAGAGACCGACGATCCCATATATAAAAGCTTATACCGAGACAAAACCGGCGATTTTCCGCTGCCTAAAACGTATCGGAGTTTATGGGAAGATCCTCCTCCGAAAATTCCGCGTCATGTTTACAATGGAATCCAAATACCCCATTATGACTATGTGCGCTTGCCTGAACCCATGAGGGAAAAAATTGTGCGGACGTCGCAAACCGTCACCGGTATGGATCGTTTTGTGTGCGAAATTATCAAAAAGTTGAAAGATATCGGGGAAGATGACAACACTGTTATCGTTTTTTCCACGGATCACGGCTTGCATTTCGGCGAGTTTGGTTTAGGCGGCAAAAGCCTTTTATATGACGCGGATCTGCGTATACCGCTTATAATATACGATCCCCGGATGCCCGCGCATATGTCAGGCGTTATACGGCATGACCTTGTATGTCCGGCAGATCTTGCGGCTACGGTCTTGGATCTTGCCGGTCTTACGCCGCCTGATGACTATCAGGGGCAGTCCTTAAAACCGTTGATATACGGAGATGAAGTTCCATGGCGTCAAGAACTTTTTGTTGAAGCCTTAATGGATATCCAAAATTATCCGCGTAGCGAAGGCGTCCGTACACATGAATGGAAATACATCAGGTATTTCCAGCGGAAAGAAGATCCCGCTCAAGCGAACCGGCTTTTCAAAGGGACGCTGGATGATTATAAAGCTTGCCTTTCATCTACAATATACGGCGGTGAACAGCCTATATATGAAGAATTGTATAATTTACGCGACGACCCTCACGAAATTACCAACCTGGCTTTAAGTGGGGAGGGAACCGTATTTTTAGAATATTTCCGGAATCGTATCCTGGAATTGGGGAGTCGCCTGATAAAACAAGGACATATGCCGGATACCTGCGAATATGACAATAAACTATAATTAAGAAGGAAAAGATCGTATATGAAAGAAAAAATACCATACAGGCAGATTCATTTGGATTTTCATACATCCGAGCATATAGGGGGCGTCGGAAGCAGGTTTGACGCGGACGAATTTACCCAAACACTGCTTGCCGCCCATGTCAACTCCATTAATATTTTTGGTAAATGCCATCACGGGTATTTTTATTACCCTTCAAGGGTTGGGGAAATGCATCCCGGGTTAAATGGCAGGAATCTTTTGGGCGAACAAACCGCAGCATTAAAGAAAGCCGGCATCCGCTATACTATATATACTTGCGTGGGTTGGAACGAGGCATGGTCAAGAAAACACCCCGAATGGCGGGAAATTGATAAAAATGGGGTATTGGGACTCAGGGCTCCGCTGGACAGGCGGTATTATAGATGGGACAGCCTTTGTTTAAACAAAGCCGGCTATCGAAAAATACTACGGGAAGAACTGGCCGAAGAATACGAATTGTTCAAACCGGCAGGGTACTGGATTGACATCGTAGGCCAAAGTAAATGCGTTTGTCCCGATTGTTTGGCAAAAATGAAGGAATTGAACCTGGATCCGAAGAACGATTCTGACATTAATAAGTGCGGCAGAATAATGGAAATCGATTTTATGCGGGAAATGCATGCGTTCCTAAAAGAGAAAGATCAAAACCTGGAAATATATTTTAACAGCAGGCCCTATGAAATTGATGACGCGGGGGATTACGAACTGTCCAGTGCAAAAAAAAGGGAATATTTTGATTATGTGGATATAGAGAGCCTGTGGGACTATGCTCATTTCCCCATGGCAGCCAACTACCTGGACAAGTATGACGTGGAATATTGTTTAATGAACGGCAAGTTTCATTTGGCATGGGGGGATTTCGGTTCTTTGCGGAATCAGGAAGCTTTGGAATATGAGTGCTTCCGCGCCGTGGCGTACGGCGCCAGATCCTGCATAGGAGATCAAATGCATCCTTCGGGAAAGCTTGATCCGGTTGCGTACGAAAGGATCGGCAAGGTCTTTGCGTCCATCGAACAAAAGGAACCGTGGCTCGTCGGCACAAAGAAGATTTGCGACGTAGGCGTAATTTGCAATGTACCGGTAAATCAAGGCGACGCAATGCGGGGTTCCGATCCGGAAATGGGCGCGTACCGGATACTCAGGGATTTAAAAATCCCGTTTGATTTTGTAAATTTCCACGATGATTTATCCGTATACAAACTGATTATATTGCCTGACGACAATGTATTGCCTCCCGCTATGGTTGAAAAAATAAATACCTATATAAGACACGGGGGTAAGATACTTGTTACGGGAAAAGCCGGAGTCACAAACGGGCAGTTCGTCCTTGACGCGATACCGGCTGTATATGTCGGCGAAAGCGAACACGAAACCCGATATATGCGTTTTACCGGCCAGGATTTCAGAGGGATCCCTCATATCGATCACGTACTATATTTGAAAGGGCAGACTGTGGACGCAAAACCCGGCGCTAAGGTTTTAGCGAAAATCGTACCGCCTTATTTTAATCGAACCCCCGAACATTTTTGTTCACATAGACAGACGCCGCCAATGCCGGACGAAATAAATGAACCTGCTATCATACGCGGAGATGATTCAATATTCATTTCGCATCCCTTATTTTCAGATTTCGCGGTTAATGGGTATAGGATTTATAAAGATATCGTATATGAATGCGTAAAAATATTGCTTGGCAGGCTTCTTATTGAAACGGATTTGCCTGTTATGTCCGATGTGACCTTACGATCCAATGACGGGGGCGTAGTGGTGCATACTCTGACATACGCAATCACAAGAAAGTGTGAAATCGACACAATAGAAGATGTTATTGAACTGGCCAACAAAAGGTATAAGATATTTACGGGTTTTAAGCCGTCCAACGTTTGTTTGGTACCGGAAGGCCGCGAAATTAATTATATTTATTCCGACGGGTTTGTCAATTACATGCTTGAATACCAAAAAGGCCATAGTATGGTGTATATAAAAAAATAATATGAAAAATGTAATTTTTATAGTGACGGATGACCAACGTTACGATGCGCTCCATGCCGCCGGTAACCGTGATATCATAACGCCAAACTTGGATCGCCTTGCAAAATCAGGGACGATGTTTACACATGCGCATATTCCATGCGGGACATCCGCCGCCGTTTGTATGCCTAGCCGGGCAATGCTCAATACGGGACGGATATTGTTTTCGATCGAAGGCGAAGGTGAAAATATCCCGCCTGCGCACAAGACAATTGCGGAGTCATTTAAAGATGCCGGTTACGATACATATGGAACGGGCAAATGGCACAATGGTCCGGCGGGATTTTCCAGAGGCTTTCTCGGCGGCGATAATATTTTTTTCGGGGGAATGTGGGATCATTGGAATGTCCCGGTATGCCGTTATGATCCGACGGGTGAATATGACAATGTGATCAATTTTACCGCGAATTTTTATAACGATAATACGGTTACCAAAATTCATTGCGATAAATTCAATCCCGGCATCCATTCAACCGAACTCCTCACGGATACGGCTATTAATTATCTTATGGGGCATTCGGCTGATAAGCCTTTTTATTTGTACTTGGCTTATCTCGCCCCCCACGATCCTCGAACCATGCCCGACAAGTTTAAAAAATTATATAACCCGGAAAAAATTTCATTGCCTTCGAACTATATGGAATGCCATCCATTTCCATTTGGCGTTGAAAATATCCGCGATGAGACGCTTACCGCCCAACCGCGCGTTGAAACGGAAATCCGGAAACATCTGGTTGAATATTACGCAATGGTTACACACCTGGATTTCGAAATAGGCCGAATCCTGGACACGCTTAAAAATAACCGGCTATTGGAAGACACAATTATAATCGTTACCGGAGACAACGGCCTTGCGGTTGGCAGCCACGGTTTGATGGGAAAGCAAAACCTTTATGACCACAGCGTCCGTGTCCCCTTGATTTTTTCCGGACCGGATATTCCAAAAGGAAAAAAGATTGATAATTTCGTATATTTATTAGATATATATCCTACGATATGTGAGCTTTGCGGTCTTACGATTCCCGAAAGCGTAGAAGGCAGGAGTTTTGCGGCTATGTTTAAGGATCCTTCGTTTATTACGCGCGATACTTTGTATTTCGCATTCAATGATCTTATCCGCGGCGTAAAAGATTATCGATATAAACTCATTGAATACCGCAACCATGTGACCGCCTGGCAACTTTTCGATTTAATCGATGATCCGGCGGAGATTCGCAATCTGGCTGCTGACACGGCATATGCGGAGACCTTGAAAAGAATGCGTGAAATTTTATGGCAACAAAGAATGGAATGGAAAGACACTGAGCATCCGTTCAGCAAACGATATTGGGAGTCATATAATAAGCTGCGTTGATTTCGGCATTGATTTCATCGAGAGTTTAAAACGTTTCGTTATATAAAAAATATAAACACAAATAATATAAAAGAAATTAAAAAAGCGACAGTTGCTGCGATTTCGGGGTGAAGTCACGCAGGTATGCGAACACGTCGTCGGTGCGGAAAAGCACGCCGCGTCGGGCGCATTCACTATTGAATATGTCGTACAGCTTGGCGTTGTTCGGGCTGAGGCATTCGTAAGCGTTGCCGTACGCACGCATATAACGCCGCTTCATGCCGGGAAAGTGTTCGTCCAGCCGGGCATAGAAGTATTCGCGATCGCCCTCGCGCAGCGTCACGCCGAAGCCGAAGCACAGTATGCCGCGCACTCCCGCCCTGAAGCAATAGTCTAATATCCCCCTTAAATTTTCTTCCGTGTCGTTGATGAACGGCAGCGTCGGACACAGCCAGACGACGGTCGGTATGCCCGCGCCGCGCAACGCCTCCAGCGCGTCAAACCGCTGCCTGGTCGTGGACACGTTCGGCTCGACGACGCGGCACAAATCCTCGTCGTACGTGGTCAGCGTCATCTGCACGACGCATTTCGCCTTGTCGTCGATGGCTTTCAGCAAGTCCAAGTCTCGCAGTATGCGCGCGGACTTAGTCTGGATGGCCAGCCCGAAGCCGCGCCGCAGGATCACCTCCAGGCATTGTCGCGTCAGCTTGAGTTCGTCCTCCAGCGGAATATAAGGATCGCACATCGCGCCCGTGCCGATCATGCACGGCCCGCGCTTCTTCATTAGCTGCGCATCCAGTATCGCGGCGGCGTCTTCCTTGACCTCGATGTCCTCAAAATCGTGCTTCATTTGGTAGCACGCGGAACGGGAGTCGCAGTATATGCAGCCGTGCGTGCAGCCGCGGTACAGGTTCATACCGTTTTTCGGCGACAATATGGTCTTATATCTGGCGTAGTGCAGCCGCGCTCACCCCTTTTTCGCACAATCATTATAACACGCCTTCGCCGCGGCGCGCGCGACGTTGTTTATAACGAACGATTACGGGAATAATTTTACTAACGATTATACGAAATTCTTATTATTCCGATACATTATAATGCATGAGCAAATCGTGCCGTTTAATCGTAAATAGATAATAAATTTCAATATCGTTCAATTTATTTATTAAGAGGATGAAGCGCTATGAAGAAAAGGTTTATATGGGTTTTAACGGTGATTTTGCTGCTCAACGCCTCGCTGATGTCGGCGTGCGGCAGCGGCGTGCAGGCGTCATCCAAGGCGGAGGACGTGAGCCTGAAGATATGGGCGCCCGCCAACCAGATTGAGACGGGAACGCTCGAAAAGATGTGCGGCCTCTTCCAAACCGCGCACCCCGAATGGAACATCACGTTCGCCCGCGAGATCGTCGGCGAGGACAACGCCAAGACCGAAATCCTTAAAGACGTGTCGGCGGCCGCGGACGTGTTCTTTTTCGCCAACGACCAGCTTGAGGAGCTGCTGGGCGCGGGCGCCATCGCCCGGCTGGGCGGCGACACGGAAACCATGGTCAAGCGCGACATGCCGGAAACGGTGGTTGAAACCGTAAAAGTGGCCGACGCCCTGTACGGCATACCGTTCACGCACAACACGTTTTTCATGTATTACGACAAGAGCCTGCTTAGCGACAACGATATAAAATCGTTGGACACCATAATGGCTAAAGATACGCCGGCAAATGTCTACAACTTCCAGTTCGATCCGGCGGGCGGCTGGAAAGGCGGCGCGTTTTACTACGGCGCCGGGCTGACCATATTCGGCGAAGACCAGATCAGCTATGACAAGGGCTGCGACTGGAACAACGCCGTGGGCGTCGCCGTGACCGCGTACCTGATCGACCTGCTGGCCAACCCCAAATGCGTACACTCCGACGACGCCAGCGCGTCCGAACTGGCCGCCGACCACCGTCTGGGCGCATGGTTCGACGGCGCGTGGAACTACAATCTGTATAAAGACGCGCTGGGCGACAACCTGGGCCTGGCGCCGCTGCCCACGTTTACCGCGGGCGGCAAGGCATACCAGCTCAGGGGGTTTTACGGCTCGAAGGCCATAGGCGTCAACGCCCACTCGAAATTCATGCAGCAGTCGGTGGCGCTGGCGGCGTTCCTGGGCGGCGAGGAGATGCAGGTGCTGCGCTTCACCGAAAGCGCGCAGATTCCGACCAACATGAAAGCCGGCAACTCCGATGCGGTTAAGGCCGACGAAATCGCAAGGGTCACGATGAAGCAGGCGGAAATCGCAGCCGTCATGCAGCCGACAAACTCCAATTTCGGGAGCCGCTACTGGGACAACGCCGGCGCGCTGTTCACCGAAATCAAGAGCGGCACGCTCAACCACGACAACATACAGGAAAAACTGGACGTGTTCGCAAGCGCGTTCGTAATAAATTGACACACTGACAAAAGAGACGGCGCGGCGTTAACCGCGCCGTCTTATTGATTTACAGGCATATTTATAAGCTTAAGTAAATTACCGGGCATATATACGGGCATAAATGAATTGCCGGGCATATAAACTAATGTTTTTGGAAGGTATGTATGGATAAGAAAAAGCCGAAAAAATCGGGTTCATTGGGTATCGCCGTCGCGTGGCGAAACGGCGATACGCAGACGCGCCTTTCCCTCCTCATACTGGGTTTGGGCAGCCTGGTCCGGGGGCAGATTGGGCGTTTCGTCATTTTTATCGCCATACAAGTATGCTATATAACATATATGGCATTGTACGGCGTACATTCCCTGGCCAGCTTCGTCACCCTCGGGACGGTGGAGCAAGGCGAGGTCTACAATGAAAAACTGGGCATATTCGAATACTCCATCGGCGACAACTCCATGCTTATACTGCTGTACGGCGTAATCACCATCATGATAACGCTTGGATACATATGTTTTATGATGGGCAGCGTCCGTTGCGCCTATTCGGCACAGACTGGCGCCGGCGCCGGTAAAAAGCTGCCGACGCTCCGCGAAGACCTCGCGACGCTGCTGGATTCGAACCTGCACAAGCTGCTGCTGACATGGCCGATATTGGGCATTCTGTTTTTTACGATTATACCCATAATTTTTATGATATTGATCGCCTTTACCAGCTATGACCGGAGCCACCAACCGCCCGGCAACCTGTTCGGCTGGGTGGGCCTGGAGAATTTCAACGCCATGTTTACCGCCGGCGGCCAGTTTTCCTCGACGTTTTGGCCGGTGCTGGGCTGGACGCTGATCTGGGCCGTGTGCGCCACGTCCTCATGCTATATCCTGGGCATGCTGCTGGCTATCGTCATCAACCGCAAAGGCACGAGGCTCAAGGGGTTTTGGCGGTTCAACTTCGTGTTGTCCATCGCGATGCCGTCCTTCGTCAGCCTGCTGACCATGCGCACGGTGTTCGCCAACAACGGCGCGTATAACATACTGCTGCGCGCGATCGGCATGTTGGCCCCTTCCGAAACGTTTTCGTACTTCGGGGACGCGCTGACCGCCAAGCTCATGGTAATACTGATAAATATTTGGATCGGCGTGCCGTTCACGATGCTCACCACGACCGGGATTTTGCAAAACATACCGGCGGAGCTGTATGAGGCGGCGCAGGTGGACGGCGCCAAGCCGGCGCGGACGTTTTTCAGCATCACGCTGCCGTATATGCTGTTTGTGACGACGCCGTACCTAATCACCACATTCGTCGGCAACATCAACAATTTCAACGTTATTTTCCTGCTGACCGGCGGCGGGCCGGATACGCTGGACTACCATGTGGCGGGGCGGACGGATCTGCTGGTCACGTGGCTGTATAAATTAACCATAGTTAATAAAGACTACAACCTGGGTTCGGTAATCGGCATCGCCGTTTTCATATTGATGGCCACGTTTTCCCTGATGGCGTACCGCCGATCGGGCGCGTACAAAAATGAGGAGGAATTCCAGAAATGATACGCAAAAGAATTGTGAACTCCGCCGTACACCTCCTGCTGGCCGTGTTGAGCGTCGTCTGGTTGCTGCCGGTCTTCTTCGCCTTGCTCACGTCCTTCCGCGGGGAGCCCGGCGGCCCCAAAACGTATATCTGGCCCCGCGAATTTACCTTCAATAACTATATCGGCCTGTTTCAGTCGGGCACGCTGAATTACGCGCGCTGGTTTACGAACACGTTTATCGTGGCGATATTCTCATGCGTGTTGTCGCTGTTCTTCGTGCTGAGCGTGGCATACTCCATGTCCCGCCTGCGTTTCACGATGCGCAGGCCCATGCTGAACATCGCGTTGATATTGGGCATGTTCCCGGGCTTCATGTCGATGATCGCCGTGTATTACATATTGAAGGGCATGGGCTTTCTGGAATCCGGGCAGCTAAAGCTGATGGCGCTGGTGCTCGTGT
>Ga0209628_10001665_pt1 | contig 14596 bp, 8 predicted proteins | sample TergutCu122P4_FD_187285 | JGI IMG/M metagenome (GOLD analysis project Ga0209628, IMG submission 187285) | Cubitermes ugandensis P4 segment gut microbial communities from Kakamega Forest, Kenya - Cu122 P4 (SPAdes) (version 2) | ecosystem: Host-associated > Arthropoda: Insects > Digestive system >...
AATCCATTATTAAATCTTTGTTGGTTCCTGGAATAATAAAGTTTTTTGTAAACCATGTACTAAAATTTAAATGCCTAGCGAAAATAATGTCGTACGCGAAGGTTGACTGTAGCTATTTAAATCCCGTTGTGTAAAGGTTAACTGCCTGTAATCATTAATCCGGATAACTGGAAAAAAAATAAAAATTGTAATGTGATGCTGTTACTGTTGACCATTAGTCCTTAAAAAAGGTCTGCAGTAATACCATTTTCATAGGATTTGTTGTTATATTTGTATGGTATTGTGGTGTGTGATTGACAAGAAAACTGCTGTGAAGGGCAGAAAATAAGATTCTTATGACAAATGTACAAGCTAAATAATTAATGGGTGTATGTTAACAGTGACAAAAGTAGGTGCTGCCCTGTTACAGGAGTGAAACGTCACATTTGAATGCAAGGGATTAAGATACACGCTCGTATTTGAACCATTTTTTGATATATTACAGGCAGTCCCCACTTGAACAAGTGTTCTCAAAGCAACAGCTGAAAAATAATCAAAACAAATCATAATTCAAGAATATGATTCCCTAAAATCAGTGGTTCCCATAGTGTGCTCCATGGATCCAAAGGGATCCACAACCACCACCCAGGGGATCCGTGGGTACATTTATGTAATGATTACTTGGAAGTTTACGTACATTTTCAATTAAAGGAATAATGCTTTGTGAAAAATAATTTTGGAACTTCAATTGACAATATGTTTATTTCATATGACTGTTAGAATATCTAATTAAGAATATTCCAGTATCGACAAAGTGAGTGACAATCAGTTTAATTAAGGTTGAATCATGCAATGTACTATTACATATGCAACTCATGTACATTCAGGTATTTTATTCATGTGAGCAAGGATGTGAGGATCCATGATTATTTTTCAAAACCATAATGGGTCTGCAAGAAGAAGAGTTTGGGAGAAACTGCCCTAAAATGAAGCACAAGCAGTGGAAAGAGTTCAGTACATGTGCTATTGAAAATTAATGGAAATATGTCTTTAAACAACAGTGGGGAAATTATCATTTTACTTCTTTCACTGTTGTTTCTGGTGGCATAAATAATTCCAGAGAACTGCTTCAGTTCAGAAGATTTTGAACACGGAAGTTTGAATTGGGATGATGAATCAGGTGGAGGTATGTGCTTTCATATGATCAAAATTTCATAGTGTGAATCTTTGTGAAGGACTGTCTGTGTTTAATAAAATACAAGGAGATATAATTCTAAGACTCCAATGCATTGAGCTTCCCATGGTCTTTAGGAAGGGGTAGAAACTTTACTTCGGACCATCTACACCAGCTCTGGGGCCCACCAAGCATGCTATTAGACTGGTTCCAGGGGATCGTGTCTTAATACCAAATTGCGTAAATGGGCACAGGGACAACTATACCTTTTACACTGGTACCATTACAGGAGGGCTTACTAAGCTTTACCCTCAGCATAGCAGCTTTCATTGCAGCTGTATCACATTCAAAGCCTGCATTCACTGAGAACTTGTGCTTTTGTTTGTACCAGCACTTCAGCTTGCCCTATTTCATACAAAGATTTTGAAGTGCTGACCTCCAGCATCTAAGCAGGCCTTTCATTTTCTGAAAATACTTCTGGGTGTACAGTACAGCTCTTACCTTGAAATACGTGCAGTTCTTGAAAAGAATGTGGATTTTACTACATATTCTCTGCTTCTGTTAATTCCCTGAATAATGGAGTCATGTTTGATTTAATGTAATGGTTGGAATTTGTTTCTTTGAAAATCAGGGGTCCTAAAATTTTAAGTAAATATGGGTTATCCCATTGCTTTTTTACATGTAGAGTATCGGTAATTAACTGTCAAATGCAAATACTTACTGTTTAAAACAACCCATTTTTCCCTGTGATTGTAAATAGCCTAAATTGGGCTTAATGCTGACACAGGTAGCTGTAATTGTGATTTTAAACAATCAGTAGTGTGGTGGTGGTGGTGGTTAATTATTGATGAATTTCACATGATTGGTTTGCATTCATGGCATTTAGAGGTAAAGAAAGGAAGCTGTGTGGAATGCATGGGGATTTTCATAACACCACGATCTTTTATTTTGCTTCTTTATGTTCTTAATTAATGTAAAACATTCATCATATAAGAACAATACAAATTTCTGTCTTGTGTTTTGTCCAGTAATGAACGTCCAGTTCATTATTTTTTTTTTTGCTAATCTGTATATTGTTAACACAGCACTGTAAACACGGGGCCTTTTTTCCACAATGTGTAATTTGCAAAAGTACTGCAAATGAACACACTGTGTTCAACAGAATACACTTCTCAAATGCACCAGCAACATTTTTGCTATATATAGCATGACTTAAGAGCTATATCATGTAGCAGTGCAGGTAAGTTGACAGAACACTCCTGATCCTGTGGGAATCTGCAAGCAGATCAGCCTTTTGAACCTCTGCTAAGTTAATTCTAGGCCCATAACCCTTCTTAAATTTGGCCCCTCCCCCTGATGTTAGTTAATGTTAATCTTAAAAAAAAATTGCCTTCTTTTGGTTCTTGAAATTTTTACTAGTTGCAGATCTTACATCATTCAAATTATCTACATTAATTTGGTGTGGATGCTGTAACAACTTTCAGTTTAGCCTGCTTCCTTTGATACATAGAGTTTTAACGTTCATGTAATCAAAATTTATGCAGTTTCTGTTCATACTGCCCTAGATTGTCTGTAGCTAAGATTTTGACATTCTGATATGTTCTCAATCACTATTTATGGCCCCAACTATCATAAGTTTGCCAAAGCTGCAAATCTGCGTGAGATTTTAAGCTGATACTGTTCCCCAAACTTTCACCTCATTCATTTAGCTGCTCAAGTTTCTGCCTGTACTGCTGCTCATTTACTTACCAACAGTCTCTCACTAATTTCTTTAACCACCAGAGATTGATCAGTAGCACCATCAGCTCCCAGAAATATTGCATGTCAGGTGTAAATGAATGCCATCTCCTATTATCTATTATCAATCTGATTTTGAGTCTTCAATTGGGAGAGTTGCAGGTGTATTATGAATGTTTCTGTGCACATACATTACATTTGTAACAACTAAACTTTTTAACATGGCAAAATTTCCTACTCGTAACACCCTTATCATTACTATGTTCATGTACACTCCCATTCCCAATTGTTAGTTTGGAAATATCTTCTTTTTCCTGTTTTGTATTAAAGTCTCTTAAAAATGTTCACCTGGTACTTAGGAAAGTGATGGAATACCTATTCTAATTCTTAATAGAAGCTGTACCTTGAGTCATCCCTTTTGTCCGCAGTTGGTGTGTGCACATTTGGAACAGTAATATCACAACAGTGTTTTCTCAGCACCATATTGGTAACCTTGTACTAACAAACTCTGCTGTCTTAATTGCCGATATGATCCACTGGTATCTACAAAATCCTGTCCCTAATTGATGATTTTCACTTTTGTTCCCATAGAAAAAAGTGTAATCCACTGCTCCTTCCTTGTCCCATCTAACCTCCAAAATATAACCTGTACTTTGCTCATTCTCTGGGCACTGTCTTAAATGACCCTAACCAACACGGGCTGCTCAAGTCCCAAGTGCCAAATCTCTTGCACTTTCCATTACTTATGATGTTGAAAAGGATCTTTACAGGTCTGGGACTATATTCTATTTTGTAACATGTTAAGTTTTTACAGTGATGAGTTGTTAGCCCTTCATCCACCCAAGGTGGAGGACAACCCCTTGTCTGCTGTCTATCTCTTCACAGCTACCCTCCATATCTGAAGGTTGCCTCCTCCATCCACAACCTGAGGACACACCATCTGTGGTAATGGGCCCACATATCATGGTATGTAACATGGCTGTGAGTACAAAATCACGAACAGTAAAACTTTTATTAGACGTTAGACAAAATGTATTACAGTTGCATTACAAGAATAGGCCTTTTCCAGCTGCCACTTATCACAGCGGTTGTAAGACCTTTAATTCACTGTATACACAGATGTCATTTTTTTTATAAATATATATATTTGACACTGATTGTGCTCTTCATAAGACTGCATCAAAACCAAGCTTATTACTGTAAATACAAGTCTTCTGATGTCCCATTTTCTTTTGCAGTCTATACTACCAAAACAAAGTACTATACAGCACTGTGGAAGTATATTTCTTGTAATAACGTAACAGTACTTGACGAATTAGATTTTATGAAATCTCATAGTACATGTAGTACTATATCATGAAACATAAAATCATACACTGATGAAGTAAGTGGGTGGAATATCAATTTGTACATTGTCCCCGTCTTTGGCAAGCTGGTAAAGCCAGCAGTAAATTATTTCTTTTATCTATCACTGTTGATTTGGGCGACGTTCTCCCCAGTCAAAACCACCTGGCCGATCCTCTGGCAAGGGTGTATAGTCTGGGTCCTGAGGGTGAGCATCAAACAGAGCTTTCCTAAAACAGAGTTGAATGTCAGAATGTTCTTGACAGTTTACATACTTATACTATGATAACTTTAATTAGTTCTAATTCTCACTGTATCCTTATACCCATGGAAAATAACACAAGTGTCTGCTACACATTTAAAAACCTATAAGATGAATTATAAATACAAAACAGGAAGAAAGCAACAAAATATTCTTTTGAATAGAAGTGCAAAACAACATTAATGTCCACGCTAATACTGGGGCTCCTAATAAGTTTCGTTTTGAACATGGGCACATACAGTAACCTGAATTGTTTAAATTATTACACTACTGAAAGCAATATGTATTGCACTGACTGTGTAAATTAATTTCCACAGAAATGTTTCTTAAATATTTTCTATGCACATGACACCATTTTGTTTACTCGCACATATTACATTCAACTGCAGTGCCTGGCCAAAAGAGCATGATGGAATCTAAAAACTGAACTGAATCTAATATATGAGTATAAAGACTTACAATACTTGTGGCGTGTTGAGCAAGCGGAACCCTCCACGCTGGTTTGGGAATACATCTTCCACAAAATAATATGTGTGTCCCACAGCCATACCTACAAGGTCTACCCAGATGGCATTGCCTAATAGCACTGAAAATCCTAGTAGCACCCATGGTAAGTATGGTGCCTGAAAATACAATGGATGAGAGGAACAGTAATGTTTCTGCTTCTATGAACCCTTAACCTACCAACGACGACTATAGTCGCTCAGCCATTTAATATTATTAAATGGCAACTGAAATTTAATCCGGTAGCCTAAGGGTTAAGGTTCACATTTCTTGTGGGCATATTTTATCTTAATGACTGTGACAAAATTTAGTTACCCATCCAAAAATTCTGTACATTACTTGCACACAGTACAGTCCTGCTGCATAAACACATAGCTGAACAGTATTTGGAGAACATAATAGATGGAATAACCAGATTCAATTACAGCATGTGTCAAATTTACTACGTACAGAAACATCACTGCTAGTTTCAAAAAGACACTCCACATTGAGCAATAATTAGGTTTCTGAAGGTTGGAATTGAATAAATGGTCAACTATGTACATGTGTGTGTGTAAATACACACACCCCATGCTGAATCATCATACATGCAGAACATATTCACTGTGAAAATCTTAGTCTACTCCCTTTCCCTTATTAGCTGCTGCTTCCATCTGTTTGCCAGGAAGTGATTGAGTGAGAGCTCTCACCCAGCAGTATTCTTCCATCTCACAGTGCTTTCATTCCCATAAGGAAATAGTTTGTGTGTAGTTTAAATTAGTGTTATTATTATAATTGCTGCTGCTGTTGGAATATGTGTAAGTCTGAACTTGCTTAAGCTGTGAGTGTCTGTACTTGATTCCACTTGATTTTGGAGTATATAATATGATTCTTTACGCTGCATATGTCTACATGAAAATAGTGTACAACTACAATATTGTCACATGTTCTAGCACTGAGTGATTCTTTCCCGAGATTTTAATGCTTTGCTGCTCCCACTGTAGTCAAATGCAATAAAATATACACAGAACCTCCTCGTCTGACATGAAAACATTAGAATCTCATTATTTAAATACTCGTATCTTCCCTAAAAATCTTGGCTGACAGTGCCACATTCTGGTGTTCTAAGTGGAATGGATGAGGAGTTAAACATTAGTTAGGTTATCAGAATATATAACTTTTGTTTGTACATACCTGGAAGTTGATCAGTCCAAAGAAATTCATTCTTACAAAAGGATTTCTACGAGACCACACATACACCAACATGATAGTAAAAGCTTGACCAAGGAACAGCAGATTTACAAAAAATGCAAAGATCTACATCTGCCTGTCAAGGGAAACATTTTTACATAACTGTGTACATGAAAATGGCTTTCAGACTGAGTTCAGGAATTACATTATATCTGAACATGTGCTAACAATTCAACATTGAGTTCTCTTCAAGAATTGCAGGTTCCTGAGGGGTAAAGAAAAACAGCACAGGCCATGGAAAGAGTCCAACATACCAAACTTGTACCTTGCTACGCTCATCTACTGAAGACTTTGTGCCTCAAGTACAGATGCAGAGTACACTGCATTTAAATTAATGAGTTACACAAGTTACCCATACAGTCTGTTTACATACATACACTTTTAAAACTTAATGTAGTACTCTACAGTATGTGTATCTGCCCTACTAAATGTGATAAATATCTATTTAGACATCATGGATAGTAAGTCAGTTCTCTGATGACAAGGACAGAGATGATCCTCAAAATGTTCAGTTACTCGCCATGCAACAACCTGACATGGCTGAAAGCCCAAGAATATTTTATCGAATTCATAATTCATGTGCACATTTGTTATGTCTTCACAAATGTGTAACAACAGAAAAATGTTCATAAATAAGTCACGTTTATAAATTTTTCAATCGTGGGTGTTTATACTGAGACTATCTGGACTGTAGTAAGACCATTTTTCATTGTAGAAATTTTCAGTTTGATCCATAAAAGAACAACCCCTGACAACCCAAGGCTCAGTCTTGGGCAAAGTTTAAGGATACAATCATACAAATTCCTCCAAAGAGAAACATCATCACAAAATCAGCAGTACGCCCTCGGAATGAACCTTCCTCTAGCATACGGCAGTACCGATAAGTAAATATCATATTGAAGAAAAAATTGAAACCCACTGTTCCAAAAAAGAGGAAGGTTGTTATCAGTCGCCATAGCTGGAAAAAAATCAAGATAGGAAGTTATTATCAACATGATCGGCATAGTAGTAGTAGTAGTAGTAGTAGTAGTAGTAGAATGCACTGATCACATCACATGCTCATTGCTGCAAAAATGTTATTGATAATCATTGCTCTAAATAGGGCACCAGGATAGTGTAGTCGGTATAGTGATTTGCTACAGGCTGGATGGTCCGGGGATTGAATCCCAGTGGGGGGGGTTGAGATTTTCTGCACCTGTGCAAATTGGCTGGGGCCCATCCAGCCTCCTGTACAATGGGTACCATGTCTCTTTCGAAGGGGTACAGTGGTCAGGGCCATGACACTGACCACCCACCCTCATCTAATGCCAGGGTTAAAAAAAGAGTAGAGCTACACCTCTGCTTCCCATCCGGGCCTTCATGTCCAGTTAAAGAGTGAATTTTACCTTTACCTGCCCTGAATATGATATGTAATATGTACATAATGCCTACAATACTGCACCAATCTGATACGTGTTCACTATCTATATGTAATTTTTTTTTTATTTTGTCCTTAACTTTATTACTGGTTTACAGAACAAGTAATAAAATCAGAGAGTGTCATCTAAAATGCATTTTTCTGGCATATAAAATTGAGAGAAAGAACAAAAATTCATATGAAAGGAATGGACACTTATTTTTCTGTTGATTATGACAGAACTATCATACCTCACAACCTGTATCAATTGTGCACACTATCTGCAAATTAAATAACCAGGCAGCAAGGACTTCTGACAGCAGGACATGGAATTACAGATAAAGTACCCTCAAAGCAAAGAACTGAAGGAACACTGCTGTCAGTACCTATCCTGATGAGCTATATATATATGCTGTGGGGTTTTGTGTTTCCTTACAAAATCTTTTTGTGATGCCAGTTAAACCTCATGTCCAATCCTCAAAACTGTACCACTACCCTAATTACATCTATTCCTTCTATCTGGTTGTCACTTTGTGCACATGTCATTGTATTAGACAGCAAGTTAAAGAAGTGGCCATACAACTGTGACAAACTGATACAACAAGAAAGTTCCATTTACATTTTAAGCTGTCACATATACTTAGTGTTGAGGATTTAAAATTATTCGTATTTAACCATCTGAAATACAAATTCCGTCTGAATTATATTTAAAATAGAGGCAAACTAGGCAATGATATATGGAGAAACAGCCACTGTTTATTTGGAGAATCGTGGAAAACAATAAATTACAACACATTTGATAAAATTATTTCACAAATATTCAGATCCAACTCCTTGTTCATTTCTTTGTTTCATGACGGTACAATTAAACTGTCAGCATTGGCTAAAACGCTTTTAACATATCACGACATTCGGCAATGAACAGCGTAACTTCTCTCGCATCTTCGGTTAGCTCACTGCGTACTTGACACTTTCAAACCCACCAGTATCTTACTAAGTCAGCTGCGTTCTTAACTTACGGAGTGCTCAGCATTTACATTTCTGGAAGGCTGCGAAACCTAACCTAATAATCAAATTGTCAGACACCATACCTGATACTGTTTCACAATTAATATCGGGTTGAAATACAGTTGAAATGGTGAAACCAGGTCCAATTGCTGGAAAAACAGAGAATGAACATTACTTTACCTGACGCACTTTTTAATGTCTATACACTTCCAACTAATTAAAATTTCATGACGACAAACTGCAAACCAGTTACGTACCACTGCTAATGTAGTAATAACACATGCCGTTGTGTATGCTCTGGTCACAACAGGCATTTGCATGTACTCTTGTCGGAATGTTTGATATGCCATCGTATATGGCTGTCGTCACATTAAGTGCTCGTCACACGCAATATGGATACCATATTTGATAACTACACTGCACCCACAGATTACTATACCATCCTCATGCCTAGCCAGGTGTTTCACAACACGAATGGGAGTGATATGCAGTATGACCAAATTGTATTCAGAAGTGTTCCCTCTTATGCGGCCAGTCCGTGTTTCTTGAACATAGTTGGCAACCATGTCATTACGTTCACCAATGGTCAAACGACAAGGAAACCGAGAATAGGCGGGACCACAGATTCATGGGCGGGATTAAGCTCTGTTTCCTGACAGTGCTATCTGAGATGTGTTCGTACATAGAGTAAGTTTGCACCAGCCGTTTTTTGCTGTTAATAAGTAAAGAACAGTGATTAGCGTCGTGAACGTAGACAGGTTGTGCGAGCTGATACGCGCGTTGAGCAATTCGACAAGGCATATCTGTGTGCAGGAAATAATGCAGTAGTTCATTTGTTTGCTTTAAAAGTTGGAAATTTACTGACAGTATTGGGTGACGTTTGTTTAGATGAACATGAGTAAATGGTACAGTTCCTTGTCACTGTGACAAATGAAGCAGTTTGCAATATGTTTATGTTGTTAAATAAAGGAAAATCCAAAGTAGAATGTGACTGACTTACTTAGTATCCTTTGTAAAATGAGTGAAAATGTAGCAGAAATTAATGGTCGAGGGGGTAAGTACAGCAATAAATATGAACGATTTTAAGTTCTTAGGTCTGATTACTAATCGGGATCCTGCCACTGCTGTTGGTTTTGACGTGTGAAATGCTTCTGTGTTGACAGTAAAGTTTCTTATTACCCAGGCGGTAGTAGGAATTGTGCTGAGTGTATCTTAACGACACTAACATGAAAAAGGGGGCAGACGGTTGCTTGTGGTTAGGCATTGGGTGTAGGTGAAGCCGTGATTATTGTGTTTCAACACGTGTTATCAGAAGCTTAGACTGTGTGGGACAATTAAGGACTTGCAAAGTATGTGGGAGGAAGGAGTAATAGCCTCACCTTAGATATCCGGGTATTTGCTTCGAGGGACTGATGAAAACCAAGAAGTGCTCAACCCAGAGTGAATACTCTTTAGTATGTTACCTTTTATCATCACGTGTTGAGTGATGCAAATTACTAACAAGATCATAACATTGTACCCATAAACTGAGTCTGGAAAGAACCATGCAAATTACTTCTGGCACTTAATCTTTCTCCCGGTGGTGTCACTGGGGATTTTTTCCGTGGTACCCCCGACAGAACCATGTCTCCTGAGGTCGACTCAGCCTCTGGAAGTGAGTACCAGGGATTACTCCTGGGGTAAAGGCGGCTGGTGCGTTTGGCTGATGACCTATCACCCTTGTAGTGCCGAAACGTCAAGATAATCCAGGGTCTTAACCTCTTGGGCCACCTCGGCCTGTCGCGGGACACCTTTACTTTTTTTACTTAATCTTTCATGGTTCACTTAGCACATTGGCCTCCATTGCCATCATAACACAAGATATGTAAGTAAATATACTGTACACAAGAGGTGTTTGGCAGAACCATATATAGTATGTATCCCCATTTTTCTTCATAATTTAGTTTGTTCGAGATGATTAGCTTTGTCTACTGCCTTATTTCAAATTAGTGTAAAGAATTTTACAGTTTCTTTGGAAAACATACTTTCTCCACTTCTCCATCCCTTTTTAAGTGTGACATGTTAACAGATTATGGAAGTTAGGGTACCTGATGTGACCATTATTTAGTTTTATTGAAACTTAAAAGAGAACTACAATACTCAGTACCACTATATAACTGATTGAAAATGTTTAAATTTGTGCCTCTTCCTCATGCAGTTCAGTGCAGCCATACATGATTCCTTAGCACAGAGAAACAGTAATGTTTATATTCATAAAATGATTCATGGTTCAGTCAATGGGCCTAGTGAGCTTCCCCAGGTGACTGGAGTTGTTAGTGGTTCATTCAATGTTCTATTGAGTGTCAGTTCCCATGTATTATGTGCTATGTAGATAATGCATCGTACGTTCATTGAGAGAGTATTATCAGCAGTCATAACACATTTGGGCAGAAGAAGACCTACACATAGGGGTCAAACAAGGCTACCAGCAAAGATTTTCCATCACCTTCTGGTGTTGTATTCATGGTTTTCTAATTGGCCCCCACATATTTTCTGCATGTTTGACAGGACCTGTCTGCATGGACTTTTTTGGAGCAGCTATTACCAGAATTGCTGGCAGATGTGCTGTTAGACAGTCAGTGAAAGTGTGGTACATTCATGACAGATTTCCAGCCCATTTCAGCATGGACGCAAGAGAATACTTGTACAGTGCTGTTTCCCTGCGTGGTGAATTGGGCTAGCTGGCCTTTTCTTTTGGCCTGCTCACTCAACTGACCTATATCCACTTGAATTTTTCATGTGGTGATACCTCAGTCGTCTTGTCCTTGGGACTTTATTAGACAAAGAAGATGAACTGTCTAGGGTCCAGGCAGAACACCTGGTATTTTAAAGTGAGTGTGCAGGCAGTTGTGCAATGAATTCAGTGTTTATTACTTGGAACAGCTAGTTTAGTGATTGGCCTGGTAATGTTGAAAAGCTTGATCACAATCCTACTGTGTCAGTGTCACCTTTGGGCAGTCAACCATGTGATGCCTAACATCAGGTACCCGTCATGCAGCGTGATGTTCAAAATGCTGAATGTTGGGTATAGATGAAGGCCATTTAATGGCCTCCTTATGCACCTCTCATTTAAATTTCACTCTTCTGCACACTATGCTGGACATTTAATTTCAGTGTGAAAGGGTTAAAATTTCCTCCAAAAATTTCATATGGAGTTTTCAGTCATATCTTGGAACTTGCCACTGAAGCCAGCTTTACCTGCTGCCCCATGTTATCCAGAGTAGGACATGCTGACCCTATGCATATTCAGCCCGTCTGTCAGGGAGTACTGGGCAATTACATCTGCTTGAATTGTGGTGAGAACCAACCATGTGGAGTCATGCACAGCAGTCCTAAATATGCTACTACAGGCACTGACAGAGGTACAAAGGTAGTTGAAAGCCCCTGCAGGGACAGTAGTACTTCATTGGCCTGTAATTCAGTAATGAGATGGTGCAGGCAGTTTGGACTAATTTTCTGTAGTATGCTTTGAACGGAAATAAAGACATAAGTTTGTCAGTGGAATTAAGTATACCATGTATGTGTGTAGGAATGAAAGTTATCTCATTTTAATTTGCATTGTTCTTATTTTCAGAGCAGTTTGAAATGCTGAAAGCTCTTTATGATTTTAAAGCTACATTTGCCAAAACTCTTAGCTTTCAAGAAAGTGATATGTTTATCCTACATCAAGCAAACACCAAGCAGCGAAATTGGTGGCAAGTGGTGAATTCTAAAGGACAAGTGGGTTATGTTCCTTCAAATTATGTAACTACTGTTCAGGTAGGAGGTGTGTCAGTACTAGAACCCTTTGCATTAAAATATAGGGTGTAACCATTTTTATACTTTGTAGTATGATAATTTTTGAGTATTGGTTATGTTGGTAATTGATGTTTGCTGGATCTAGAAGTTTCTTCTTTATGGGGATCTTTTATCATTGTATTGTGTGGAATTATGGAAGATGAGCTCTGATTTCCCAGTTTTGACCATAGACTTTAATGAATTTGTGCACTGAGAACACAAATTATATTTTTACCTTTATGTACCTGTTTGTTTAACTCACTGAATGCTGAATTAGCTGTAGCATTCAGGATTGTTAGTTATTAAGTGTTATATCTCTTCTTACCTTGGTAATGGCTGTTGCTTAGAAGGTGTTAGTAGTGGTTTGCGAGGTGGAGGTATTTATTGTGTTTATGTGAAATGTTTTTAGAAGGTGAGCCTTATAGGAAATTGTAGTAATACATTACTGTGTTGCAGATGTGTGAAATACCAACTGACCACTACAGGTATAATATGGGACAAAATACAGATAAAAATTTCATAAAAAACAAGGATATGAAATAAAAAGTAGTATTGTAACCTTGAAAACACCAGTGTAGTATAAATTTCACAAATATAGTGATAATGGTACTTAAATTTTAGATAAAATTGTACTGTTAAATAATAAATGATGTGTATTACTACATAACAACTATGACACAAACCGTACATTCAAAGAATTTTAAAATTTTTACAGTTATGTTAGAAGTAACAAACATGTACTATAAAGAGATACTGCCCTAACAGCATATGTAATAATGTAATTAGATATTTTTTTTTTGTAATTTTATGCTCATATTTTAAAAGGATAGCCCAGTAGGCAGAGAATATTTGCATTTTTATAACCACAAAGTTTTGCATTGTCAACAGGGTGAAACTTTGTGGTATGTAAAAATGACATATTTTTCATACCACTGGATGTATGTCCTGATGATGATGACCTAAAGGTCAAAACACTTAACTAGTTAATGAAGCTACATTGAATTTGACCGAGAAAGTGTTAGGTACAAGCATTGATTGTGTAAGATGGTACAGTGAGTATAAAATAAGATACAACATGTCATACATAAAGATGTAATAATTAGATAAGGCGAAATGATTATATTTAATGAGAAGAATTCATAATTGTGATTTTGTTTTTAGGTTAGTGTTGAATACTTGATACAGTTCCTAGACAGGTGTTTGCAAGTTCTCCAAGGAGAGGGAGCAGATGGTGATGGTTGCTTGGCACCAGACCAGCAAGATTTGTTGTTGCGTTTGGTGGAACGGAGAAAACAGGCCCAGCTGTGTTCTTCTAGGTCAGGGAAGAGGCATGCTCCTCTTCCTCCTGACTTCCATGTGAACATTATTTCAAATACCTCTCCAAAACTCCAACATACTGTTGCAGTGGATGGATTTTCACATTCACCTGCTAGTGGTGCTTCTTCTTATGTGTCTACTACCTCCTCCTTAGGGGGTAACGGAGATGATGCAGTGGTAATTGTCGCTTTTATGTTGCCACTTAACACATTCAATTTAAAAAGGCACTTTCCTGTTTTAACACTAAAATGTTTGTTTTTTAACCATATAGTGACAAACTTTTACATTTCTTAGATGGCCAGCTATTGTTGAAATGCACAGCTAGTTGGATTCAACTAAAATGGAGGTAAATATGTATTTTTTGCTGACATTCTGCAGTCCAAGGCTCTTGTGGATACTATAATGAATATTTATACACCATGAGAGCCAGGGCATTTTTTGATTAGCTAAGCAACTGCTAGTTTCTTAAGAAGAACCCTGCTTGCTGGAGTTTATTACCCACCAGTGTTTATAACCATGAAATCATTCCTTCAGCCCAGTACAGCTGTGTATTTGGATGCTCTGTCGTTGATGAAAATATTTCTCTCTCGAAATAAGAATTTACTGAAGTTGTAAGTACAGGATCATTAAAACTACATGGATTGTTTCATTCCAATTAAGTAATTAATTGGTTAGTTTGTGGTCATAGAACACCTGACATATTACAGGTGTATTATCAGTCAGTGATACTCCCTTACTTACTTACTTACTCCATGGAGCAGAGTCCTTCTTGAGAAGCTAACTGGTTCTGCAGCTAGTCAAGAAATTCCCCGCATTTTTGGAACCCGAA